>Ga0065721_10003656_pt1 | contig 141721 bp, 143 predicted proteins | sample Mesricmetagenome_FD_59108 | JGI IMG/M metagenome (GOLD analysis project Ga0065721, IMG submission 59108) | Mesophilic microbial community from rice straw/compost enrichment Sample: eDNA_1 v2 (version 2) | ecosystem: Engineered > Solid waste > Grass > Composting > Bioreactor | place: USA...
CTGTCTCATGCAGCGCGCGAGATTGCTGCCCCGCGCTGGTTCTGAGAATATCCGGCCTCCGTCTTGAACTGCTGCACCAGTTCCAGCAGCGCATTCGCCTCCGATGCCAGGGCGCGACTTGCTTCGCTGGTTTCCTCGACCATGGCGCCGTTCTGCTGGGTCATCTGGTCCATCCGGTTGACGGAGGTGTTGATGTCCTGCAGCGCCGCAGACTGATCCTGGCTGGCGGTGGCGATCGTGTCGACATGCTTGCTGATATTGGTGATCTGCACGCTGATTGCCGCGAGAACTTCACCCGCTTCCTGCACCAGGCCGGCGCCGGAGCTGACTTCGCGGGTCGACTGGTGGATCAGGTCCTTGATCTCCTTGGCCGCGCCGGCGGAACGCTGCGCCAGTTCGCGAACTTCCTGTGCAACCACGGCAAAGCCCTTGCCGGCCTCACCGGCGCGAGCGGCTTCGATGCCGGCATTAAGCGCCAGCAGGTTTGTCTGGAAGGCGATGTCGTCGATGACCTCGATGATCGACTCGATCTTGCCCGATGCGTCCTCGATGCGGCCCATCGCGGCCACGGCATTGTTGACGACAGTGCCGGAATTGTCGGCGCTCGCCTTCGTCTCCGTCACGGCGCGGTTGGCTTCGCGGGCACGCTCGGCGGATGAGCGGACGGTGACGGTGATTTCGTCCACGGCAGCAGCGGTCTCTTCCAGCGAGGCGGCCTGGGTTTCGGTGCGGCGCGCCAGTTCGTTCGAGGACTGGCTGAGTTCAGAGCTGTTCCGCTGGATCGCCAGCGTGCTGCTGCGGATCTGCGACATCGTATCCCGCAATCGGACGATCGAGTTGTTGAAATCGCTGCGAAGCTGTTCGAGACGACCGGAGAACGGCGTCTCGATGGTCTTGCAGAGGTCACCCTGGGCAAGCCGGGCAAGCGCGGCGGCAAGTTCGTTGACGGCGACATCGATCTGTCGGTCAACGCGCTGCTTTTCGTCGTCGTTGCGCCGACGCTCGGCCTCGGCTTCGGCGCGCTCTTCGGCGCTGCGGCCTTCGATGCGCTTCTTTTCGCGGCCCGCGTCGCGGAAGATTTCCAGTGCGCGCGCGATATTCCCGAACTCGTTTGACTTCCCGACATAAGGAATGGCGACGCTGTCATTGCCTTCGGCCAACGTGCGAACCGTGCCGGTGAGGATGCCGAGAGGTTTCAACAGGCGGCGCATCGCGTAGAAGCCTGCCAGCCCGACAACGACCATGCCGATTGCGGAGCTGAGGATGACGATGAAGGCCGTGTTGGAGATGTTGGCATAATAAACCTCCATCGGAATGCCGATGAAGAGCACACCGGTCACCGCGTTCTGCGCGTCGGTGATCGGGAAATAGCCGGTCATGAAGTCCTTGCCGAACAGGAAGGCCGGTCCGAAATAGGCTTCGCCGCGGGCCAGAAGCGACTGCGCCGGGTGATCGGCGGCAAGCTTGGTACCAACGGCCCGCTCGCCCTTTTCCGTCTTCACGTTCGTGGAGATACGGACGTAGTCTGCGCCCTTCTTCTCGAAGATCGTCGCGACGCCATTGATGGCGCTTGCGGTGCGATCCACCAGGTCATGTCCTTCGAGTGCCGTCTCGCCCTGGACGACACGAACGGCCACGCCGTCCTTGACCTCGGTCTTTGAGCCCTTGAGGCCAAGTTCATAAAGAAGACTCATCGTGCGCACCGCAGAGCGAGCGTCCTCGCGCGCAGTATGCATGATGTCATTGCGAAGGTAGAGGTAGTTCAAGCCGCCTACCGCAGAGACTGCCACGAAGGTCATGAACAGACAGAGGCAGACAATGCGAGAAACAACAGAAGACGGAACGAGCTTTGACATGAAGGGACCTTTGCAGAGTGGTCCCTTCAGTGTGGCCATGACATGTAAAGTTTTACTGAATTAGACGAAAGTCAATTTCAGCAGCGAAAAGTTGTCCCCTGGCTCGAAGGGCAACTGCCCGGAAGGAACTAGAACAGGAAGACAGGGAGCGAAAGCAGAGCGGCCGTCGCGCCGATGGCCAGTGCCAGGAACCGGAGCCGCTTGAACTTTTCATCGTCCACGGCCTTGGCGATGGCGATTGCACGGGCACGGCTGTTCTTTTGCATGGATGTTGAACCCCAGGCTTGAGTTTCCGCTCCTGCTGCTGTTGCGGCAGGCAACGCATGCCAGCCGTTAACCACAGGATTTTGCTGGCAATAAGGCAGCATCCGGCAGGCATATTAACAACACCTGAATCAACCGGTACTACAACGCTTCCCCACAAACATGGCCTGAGGCCCAGGCCCACTGGAAATTGTAGCCGCCGAGCCAGCCGGTGACGTCGACGCACTCGCCGATAAAGTAAAGGCCGGGCACTGCCTTCGCCTGCATCGTTTTGGAATCAAGCTCGTTTGTGTCCACGCCGCCGAGCGTCACTTCCGCCGTGCGATAGCCTTCCGAACCGGCGGGCCGGATCTTCCAGTTCTGGATGGAAGCTGCCAAGGCATCCACGGTCTTGTCGGAGAGGTCGGCCAGATGCCGGTTGACGCTACCGTTTTCGACAAAGAACTGCGCCAGCCGCTTGGGAAGTGCTTCGCCGAGAACCGTTTGCGCCGCCTGCCGCCCGTTTGCCTTGCGCGCCGTCTTGAGCAGTTCAGCGATCTTGGTGTCCGGCTCGATGGCGATGGTGATCTCGTCCCCTTCGCGCCAATATGACGAGATCTGCAGGATCGAGGGACCACTAAGGCCTCGATGGGTGAAGAGCAACGCTTCGCGGAAAGCGGTCTTGCCGTGGCGCACCTCCGCGGTCACGCCGATGCCGGAAAGCGGCGACAGTCTTTCAAGGAGGTTCGGATCGAGCGTCAGGGGCACGAGCGCTGGGCGCGTTTCGATGATCTTCAGGCCGAACTGCCGCGCCAGATCATAAGCGAAACCGGTCGCGCCCATCTTGGGGATTGACTTTCCACCTGTTGCGACCACGACGGAGGCCGCCTCCACCGGTCCGTTCGACGTGCCGACACGAAAGCCGCCCGGTGTTTTTTCGACCACCGTGACCTGAGATTGCAGTTCGAGCTGAACACCGACCGCCTTCATCTCACCGAGCAGCATGGCGATGATGTCCTTGGCGCTGTTGTCGCAAAACAGCTGGCCAAGCGTCTTTTCGTGCCAGGCGATGTTGTGGCGCTCGACGAGATCAAGGAAGTCGCGCGGCGTGTAGCGTGCAAGTGCCGACTTGGCGAAATGCGGGTTGGCCGAGATATAGTTCTTGGCTGTTGTGTGGATGTTCGTGAAGTTGCAGCGGCCGCCGCCCGAGATGCGGATCTTCTCTCCCGGTGCCTTCGCGTGGTCGAGCACCAGCACCGAGCGGCCGCGCTCTCCTGCGCGCACGGCGCACATCATGCCGGCGGCACCTGCGCCCAAAACCACCACATCAAATGTCCGCGCCAATTGCCGCTCCTCGGTTACAAGCCCTTGCTGTTTTCGATCAGCCGCACAAAGTCAATGCACCTCCCCTCGCCAAGCCGTGTTCCTTGGTTATGATGGGAACTATCGATCAACCTCACCCCGGTGTGTCATGCCGCGTAAGAAAGCCGATCCCGCCCCTGCAGCCGCCGCCCCGGCAGCCGGCCCTGTTGCCGCCGCAGCCGTTGCCCAGTCGACGCTGAACTCGCTTCGAGGCGTCGCAGACTGGAAGGAGGCCGCAGCCTGGCTGCGGGTGCGTGGCATCGAAGATATCGAGTGCATCACCCCCGACCTCGCCGGCGTGCCGCGCGGCAAGATGATGCCGTCGTCGAAGTTTACCTCGAATACCTCGCTGGCGCTTCCGTCGGCGCTCTATCGCCATACGATTTCCGGCGACTATCCCGAAGAAACCAGCACCTTCCGCTACGAGCCACGCGACAGCGACCTGAAGCTGTTGCCGGACCTTTCGACCCTGTCGGTCGTGCCGTGGGAAACCGACCCGACGGCGCAGGTCATCTGCGACATCGTCAACACGGACGGCAAGTCGGTACCCTATACGCCGCGCAACGTGTTGAAGAATGTCGTGCGGCTTTACAGCGAGCGGGGCTGGAAGCCGGTGGTGGCGCCGGAAATCGAGTTCTATCTTGTCGCCAAGAATGACGACCCCGATTATCCGCTGCACCCGCCTAAAGGCCGCTCCGGCCGTTCCATCCTTGGCGGCCAAGGCTATTCGATCGCCGGCATCAACGAGTTCGACGAGTTGATCGACGACATCTACCACTTCTCCGAAAAGCAGGGCCTGGAGATCGACACGCTGATCCACGAAGAAGGACCAGCGCAGCTCGAGATCAACCTGCGCCATGGCGACCCGATCGAGCTTGCCGACCAGGTCTTCATGTTCAAGCGCACCATCCGTGAAGCGGCGCTGAAGCACGGGATCTACGCGACATTCATGGCCAAGCCCATGCAGGGACAGGCAGGTTCGGCCATGCACATCCACCAGTCGGTGGTCGACATTGAGACCGGCCGTAACATCTTCTCCAATCCTGACGGCTCGGCATCCAAGGAGTTCTTCCAGTTCATCGGTGGCATGCAGACCTACATCCCGAAGGCGCTGGTGATGATGGCGCCTTACGTGAATTCCTATCGTCGCCTGACGCCGGACATGTCTGCGCCGGTGAATACAGCCTGGGGCTACGACAACCGGACAACCGCCTTCCGCGTACCGGTGTCGGATGCCGCCGCGCGGCGCGTGGAAAACCGCCTGCCCTCGTCGGACGCCAACCCTTACCTGGCTCTTGCCGCATCGCTCGGTTGCGGCCTGCTCGGCATCATGAACGGCATCGACCCGACGCCGCCGACGGAAGACACGGCCAACGAAGGTGATATTGAACTGCCACGCGGCCTGCTCGAGGCCGTTTCGCTGCTCGAATCCGATCCGGCGCTCGCCGACGTGCTGAGCTCGGAGTTCATCGGCCTTTATGCCGGCGTCAAACGTGGCGAGTTCGAAACTTTCATGCAGGTGATCAGCCCTTGGGAACGCGAGTTCCTGCTCCTCAACGTCTGAGGAGGCTTGGATTTTGGATCAATGGCAGAGCCCGATCGCCCCGGGCATTTCGTGGTATCAGGAAAGCGTCGGCGAGCGGCCGACGTATCCCACCCTCGACGGCTCCAGAACGGTGGACGTCGCCATCATCGGCGGCGGCTATACGGGGCTGCAGGCGGCGTTCAATCTCGCCCGCGCCGGCGTTTCGGTGGCACTCCTGGAAGCGGCGCGGCTGGGTGACGGCGCATCGGGGCGCAATGGCGGGCAGTTGAACACCGGGCAACGGTGGTGGCCGGAAGACCTTGAAAAGCAGGTCGGATACGAACGCTCTAAGATCCTGTTCGACATGGCCGAGGATGCAAAACGGCATCTCCTCGATTTCGCGTCCGCGCACGGGATCGAGATGGACTACCGGCCCGGCCAGTTGAACGTATCGCACAAGCGCGGCCACGAGCGTGAATACCAGGCGAACGCGCAGATCGCTGCTGAGCGATACAATTACCCGCATATCTCCTTCATGGACGGCAAGGAAACGGCGGAACGGCTCGGCAGCACCAGTTACCACTGCGGCGTGCGCGATACCGGCACCGGCCATGTCCATCCCTTGAAGCTTCTTGTTGGCCTCGCTCGCGTGGCAAGCAGCGCCGGCGCCCAGATCTACGAGAACACCCGCGCGACGGCGATCGAGAAAACGCGCAATGGCCCCGGTGGCAAGATCCTGGTCAAGACCGCCAAGGGTACGCTGACGGCGGATCGGGTGCTGATCGCCACCAACGCTTATATCGGCAATCTTGAACCTGTCACGGCCGCGCATATCATGCCGATTGGTTCGTTCATCGCCGCCACGGCGCCGCTCGATGACTTTCCGGACGTCATCCCGGGCGGCGAAGCGGTCGCCGACTCACGATTTGTTGTTCGCTATTTTCGCAAGGACAAGGACAACCGGCTGCTGTTCGGCGGGCGCGAGGTTTATTCGTCGAAGAACCCGCAGGACACCGCCCAGGCAATCCGCAAGCAGATCATCGAAACCTACCCTGCTCTGAAGGACGTGCCGGTCACCCACGCCTGGGGCGGCAATGTTGGGATTACCCTGCCGCGCCAACCCTTTGTGCGCGAGGTCATGCCGGGGGTCACCTCGATTGGTGGCTATTCCGGCCACGGCGTAATGCTGTCAAATTACTGCGGCAAGCTCTACGCAGACACGGTTCTCGGCAAGGCTACCGATCTTGACCACCTCGCTGCGCTCAACATCCGCGCATTCCCCGGCGGGACACATATGCGCACGCCCCTTCTGTTCCTTGCTCTCACCTGGTTCGCCTTGCGCGACAGGCTCTGACAAGCCAACAATATTAGTGGCGCCTTGACGGCAATTCGGGGCTAGCGATTTTAAATCGATTAGATTACATAAGCCCCAACAATGCAGGAAGAAAGAATTAGCGATGAGCAGCCAGATCATCCCAGTCGAACCTTTTGATTGCGTCGTGTTCGGCGGCACAGGCGACCTTGCAGAACGCAAGCTCCTTCCCGCCCTCTACCATCGGCAAATCGAAGGCCAGTTCATTGAGCCGACCCGCATCATCGGAGCTTCGCGCAGTTCGCTGTCGCATGACGAGTACCGCAAGTTTGCCGAGGACGCGCTGAAGGAACACCTGAAGCCGGCCGAGTATGACGAAGCGGAGGTCGCAAAGTTTTGCCAGCGGCTTTATTATGTTTCGGTTGATGCCAAAGCTGACGGTGGCTGGCCGGAACTGACGGCACTGCTTCAAGAGGGCGAAGATCGCATTCGCGTCTTCTATCTTGCCGTTGCCCCCGGCATCTTCGGCGCGATCTCCGAAAAGATCCGCGACCACCAGCTCATTACAGACAAGACCCGCATCGTCGTCGAAAAGCCGATCGGCCGTGATCTTGCGTCCGCGCTGCAGCTCAACGACACGATCGGCAAGGTGTTCAGCGAAGAACAGATCTTCCGCATCGACCACTATCTCGGCAAGGAAACCGTCCAGAACCTGATGGCGCTCCGGTTCGCCAACGCGCTTTACGAGCCGCTCTGGAACGCCCAGCACATCGACCACGTGCAGATTACCGTGGCGGAAGCCGTCGGCCTGGAAGGCCGCGCCGGCTACTACGACACGGCGGGCGCCCTGCGCGACATGGTGCAGAATCATATCCTGCAGCTTCTCTGCCTTGTCGCCATGGAAGTGCCCTCCTCCATGTATTCGGAATCGGTTCGCGATGAGAAGCTCAAGGTCCTGCGGGCCCTGAAGCCGATCACCGAAGCGAATGTCGAGCAGCTGACGGTCCGCGGCCAGTACCGCGCCGGGGCTTCGGCGGGCGGCGCGGTCAAGGGCTACCTGGAAGAGCTCGAAGGTGGCGTATCCAACACCGAGACATTTGTCGCCATCAAGGCCGAGATCGGCAACTGGCGCTGGGCCGGCGTTCCCTTCTACATCCGCACCGGCAAGCGTCTCGCCAACCGTGTTTCCGAGATCGTCATCACCTTCAAGCCGATCCCGCACAACATCTTCGACAGCTCGGCCGGTCGCATTTCCGCCAACCAGCTGATCATCCGCCTGCAGCCCGACGAAGGCGTCAAGCAGTCGCTGATGATCAAGGACCCGGGCCCGGGCGGCATGCGCCTGCGCGAAGTGTCGCTCGACATGAGCTTTGCCCAAGCCTTCAACGTCCGTAATCCGGATGCCTACGAGCGCCTGCTCACCGACACGATCCGCTCCAACCAGACGCTGTTCATGCGTCGCGATGAAGTGGAAGCGGCATGGCGCTGGGTCGACCCGATCCTCAAGGGTTGGGAAGCGACCGGACAGCAGGTCCAGGGATATACCGCGGGCACCTGGGGCCCGAGCCAGGCCATTGCTCTCATCGAGCGCGATGGCCGCACCTGGCACGAATCCTGAGTGGTCGCCATGACGGACCGGATGCACGAATTTTCCGATGCTGCGTCTCTCGCCTCCGCATTGGCGGATGAGGTTGCGGCACGCCTTGCAGCCGCCCTTCGTGATCGAGGCACAGCTTCGATTGCGGTCTCCGGCGGGTCGACGCCAAAGAAGTTCTTCGAGGCGCTTTCGACACGTGACATCGACTGGAGCAAGGTCACCGTCACCCTGGTGGACGAACGTTTCGTCCCTGCCGACAGCGACCGTTCCAATCATCGCCTCGTCCAGACGCATCTGCTGAAGGACAAGGCGGCAAATGCCAGGTTCCTTCCGCTGTTCTACGACGTGGCGTCGATCCAGGACGCGGCCGCCAAGGCGACGGAAGAAACCGCCGGGATCGACAACCCGTTCGACGTGGTCATTCTCGGCATGGGCAATGACGGGCACACGGCCTCGTTCTTCCCGCATGGAAACAACCTGGCGCAGGCGATCGACCTGTCCGGCCCGCGTGGCGTGCTGACGATGCGCGCCGACGGAGCAGGCGAGGAACGGCTTACCTTCTCCTTTGCGAGCCTCTCGGATGCGCGCTTCCTGGCGCTTCACATCGAGGGCCAAGGCAAGAAGGACGTCCTGGACCAGGCGAAGGCTGGCTCCGATGAAAACGAGATGCCGATCCGCGCCGTGCTGAATAGAGCCGCGACGCCGGTGGACATATATTGGGCGCCCTGACCGCCCCTGATTTGTAAAACAACAGCAATCCCGTTCGGCACCGACCCTCGTCCCTGCCACTCCCAGAGCGGGATTGATGACAAGAGGACATGCCATGGCCGCTCATTCGCGCATCGAGGCGATCACCGCCCGTATCGTCGAACGCTCCAAACCTCATCGCGAAGCCTATCTCGATCGGCTGCGCCGCGCGGCATCCAAGGGACCGCATCGGGCGACCTTGTCCTGCGGAAACCTGGCGCATGGTTTTGCCGTCTGTTCCCCCTCGGAGAAGGCAGCGCTCGCAGGTGACGTGGTCCCGAACCTCGGCATCATCACTGCCTATAACGATATGCTCTCGGCCCACCAGCCCTACGAGACCTTTCCGCCGATCATCCGGGAAGCGGCGCGCGAGGCAGGCGGCATTGCGCAGGTGGCCGGTGGCGTACCGGCCATGTGCGATGGCGTGACCCAGGGCCAGCCGGGCATGGAGCTGTCACTGTTTTCTCGTGACGCGATCGCCATGGCAGCCGGTATTGGCCTGTCGCACAACATGTTCGACGCGGCCGTTTATCTCGGCATCTGCGACAAGATCGTTCCGGGCCTTGTGATTGCCGCACTGTCCTTCGGCCACCTGCCGGCCGTCTTCATCCCAGCGGGCCCCATGACATCCGGCCTTCCAAACGACGAGAAGTCCCGGATCCGCCAGCTTTACGCGGAAGGCAAGGTTGGACGGGCGGAACTGCTCGAAGCGGAGTCCAAGTCCTACCACGGCCCCGGCACCTGCACCTTCTACGGCACGGCCAACTCCAACCAGATGCTGATGGAGATCATGGGTTTCCACCTGCCCGGTGCCTCCTTCGTCAACCCGGGCACGAAGCTGCGCGAAGCGCTGACCCGCGAAGCCGCAAAGCGGGCGCTGGCGATTACCGCGCTCGGCAACGAATTCACCCCGGCTGGCGAGATGATCGATGAACGTTCGATCGTCAACGGCGTGGTCGGCCTGCATGCAACGGGCGGCTCTACGAACCATACGCTGCATCTCGTTGCGATGGCGCGCGCCGCTGGCATCCTTCTCACCTGGCAGGACATTTCGGAGCTTTCGGACGTCGTGCCGCTTCTGGCGCGCGTTTACCCCAACGGCTTGGCCGACGTGAACCACTTCCACGCGGCAGGCGGCATGGGCTTCCTCATCAAGCAGCTCCTGAAGCAGGGCTACCTGCATGACGACGTCCGCACCGTCTTCGGCCAAGGGCTTCAGAGCTATACAGTCGAGGCAAAGCTTGGCGCCGACGGGCAGATCGTTCGTGAGCCTGTTCCGGAAGAGAGCGGCGACCCAAAGGTGCTGACGACGGTCGAAACCCCGTTCCAATCCAATGGCGGGCTCAAGATGCTGACCGGCAACATTGGCCGCGGCGTCATCAAGATTTCGGCGGTTAAGCCTGAGCGGCATGTGGTCGAAGCGCCCGCGATCGTCTTCCATGACCAGCAGGAATTGCAGGAGGCCTTCAAGCGTGGAGACCTCAACCGCGACTTCGTGGCGGTCGTGCGTTTCCAGGGCCCCAAGGCGAATGGCATGCCGGAACTGCACCGCCTGACGCCGCCGCTCGGCGTCCTCCAGGACCGCGGCTTCAAGGTCGCACTCGTCACCGACGGGCGCATGTCCGGCGCCTCCGGCAAGGTGCCGGCCGCCATTCATCTCACGCCGGAAGCCTCCGACGGCGGGCCGATCGCCAAGATCAAGGACGGTGACATGATCCGTCTGGACGCCGTCAACGGCACGCTTGAAGTGCTTGTGGACGAAGCCGAGTTGGCGGCCCGCGCTCCGGCTGTTGCCGATCTGTCGGAAAACGAGTTCGGCATGGGCCGCGAGCTGTTCGCCGCGTTCCGCCGCAATGTCGGCCATGCGGACCAAGGCGCCAGCGTCTTCGCCTGAACAAGAACCCATAAATGAGAAAAGGCGGCCCAAGGCCGCCTTTTTCATGTCTAAGTGCTCGATCCTTACCAGGAGCGGACGTCGAGCTTGAAGTCCTTGTGCCGGGGATGTGTCGAGAACACGAAGATCCGGTTCAACTCCTTCTCGGTCAGCACCCGCAGGAACCGCACCTCGATGGTGTTGTTCTGGTTGGCGCGCGTCAGGAGGCAGCCAATCTTGCTGATCCGCGCGTCCGGAATATCGAGATAGAACTGCGACGGCAGGTCGTAATTGGTCAGCAGGCCAAGCACTGCTTGGCTGCGCGAGATGCGGATAACATCGCACCGGCGCTGGGCCATGTTGAGAACGCCCTTTTCCGTATATTCGATACGGCCTGCATTCATCGTGTCTTCCATTTTGAACCGCGTTTCGCGGTCGTACATGAAAGACTCTTCCTTATTCAAAAAATGATCTTTGTTCGCTGGAGCCGCTACCACGACACTCTCCTTGGCTTTATGGCCGCAGGCTAGTGGTGGAAGTTTAACAGAGGGTTTGGCAGCCGCGCCGCGTACAGGTTTCCAACATCTGCGCCGGATTCTGGTGAACCAAGGCTTAAACGTTACTGCCGGTAGCTGCGCCCATCTGCATCGAAGAGGTGCAGCTTGGTGCGATCTGCCGCAAACCGCATCGTGTCGCCCTTCTTGACGTTGAGGATGCCGGGGATCTTGGCGATGATCGGCTCCTCGCCCGCCAGCCCGTCGATGTAGAGCAGCGTCACTTCGCCAAGCGCCTCGACGATCGAAACACGTCCCTCGAACAGATAGTCCTCGCCGGACGCGACCGTCAGGTCTTCCGGGCGAATGCCAAAGCTTGCGTTCTTTCCATTCGCGGACGCCGGCGTTTCGATCGGGATCGTTAAGGCCTTCCCACCCGCAAGGGCAACCGAAGTCTCCGGGCCGGCCGAGGAGATGGTGACCGGGATGATATTCATGGCCGGCGAGCCGATGAAGCGGGCGACGAAGAGGTTCTTCGGGCGCTCGTACAATTCCAGCGGCGGGCCGACCTGCTCGATGCGGCCAGCAGACAGCACGACGATCCGGTCGGCGAGCGTCATCGCCTCCACCTGGTCGTGGGTAACATAGATCATCGTCGTATCGGCCATCTGCTCCTTGAGCTTGGCGATCTCGATGCGGGTCGCGACACGCAACGCGGCATCGAGGTTCGACAGGGGCTCGTCGAACAGGAAGACCTTTGGGTTGCGGCAAATCGCTCGACCGATCGCAACCCGCTGGCGCTGGCCGCCGGAAAGCGCCTTCGGCAGGCGGTCGAGGTAGGGGGTCAGTTGCAGGATGTCGGCCGCCGCGCGAACGCGACGATCGATCTCGGCCTTGCTCTCCTTCGCGATCCGCATCCCGAAGGCCATGTTGTCGTAGACCGTGTAGTGCGGATAAAGCGCATAGGACTGGAAGACCATGGCTATGCCGCGACGCGAGGGAGGAACGTCATTGACGAGCTGCCCATCGATATACATCTCGCCGCCGGTGATGCTCTCAAGCCCTGAGATCATGCGCAGGAGCGTGGACTTGCCGCAGCCGGAAGGCCCGACAAACACCACGAACTCACCTTGCTCGATGTCCAGATCGATGCCGTGCAGCACCTTCACCTGGCCATAGGACTTGCGGATATCCTTCAGAACAACACCAGCCATGACTTCCCTCCCTGATCCTCGTTACGCGTGACGGGCGAAGAACGCCCCCCAAGCCGGCAGTTCCAAATGCCTGTCTTCCAGCCGCGCTTCGAAGCCGTGGCCGGTCAGGACTTCCCATTCACCAACAGGTAGCTGCGTGCTCACGCCTTCGGGGCTCATGTTGAACATGCACAGCAGGACCTCGTTGCCATACTGCCGCTTGTAGCCAAGGACCGGCCCATCTTCCGGCAGGAACAGGATATCCCCCTTCGACAGGGCCGGATGCTGCTTGCGGAAAGCGAGGAAGCGGCGGTAGTGCTCAAGCACGGATGCCGGGTCGCCATATTGAGCGCCGACTGCGCGCAACTGATGCTCGACGGGGATCGGCAGCCAGGTCTTCTCCGCAGTGGAGAAACCGGCCTGCAGTGCCTGGCTGTCCCACACCATCGGGGTGCGGCAACCATCGCGCCCCTTAAACTCCGGCCAGAACTGGATGCCATAAGGGTCCTGCAGGTCCGCATAAGCGATATCGGCTTCGGTGAGACCAAGCTCTTCGCCCTGGTAGATGCAGATTGAGCCGCGCTGTGTCATCAGGATGGCCGAAACCATCTTGGCGTAGCTGTCGCGGTCGAGCACGTCCTGGCCCCAGCGGCTGACATGCCGCACGACATCGTGGTTGGAGAAGGCCCAGCAGGCCCAGCCTTCGGGTGCTGCGGCAGAAAAGGCGTTCTGCACCTCGGCGACACGCGTCGGTGTCAGCGGGTCCGGCGCCAGGAACTCAAAGGCATAGCACATCTGCATCTTGTCGCCGCCGGAGGTGTATTCCCCGACAATCTCAAGACCGCGCTGGCTGTCGCCCACCTCGCCCACGGCGGCAATCGCCGGGAACTCCTCGAGCACGGCTCGGAAACGCTTCAGGAATTCCAGGTTCTCCGGCCGGTTCTTGTCGTAGAGGTGTTCCTGGAAATTGTACGGGTTGACCGCCGGTGCGGTCGAGGCATTGCGACGCGATGGATCAAGCGACGGGTTGTCGCGCAACAGCTTGTCGTGGAAATAGAAGTTGATGGTGTCGAGACGGAAACCATCGACACCGCGCTCCAGCCAGAACCGCGTCATGTCCAGCAGCGCATCCTGAACTTCCGGGTTGTGGAGGTTGAGGTCCGGCTGCGAGATCAGGAAGTTGTGCATGTAATATTGCATGCGGGTCGGGTCCCAGTGCCAGGCCGAACCGCCGAAGATCGACAGCCAGTTGTTGGGCGGCGTGCCGTCCGGCTTCGCGTCGGCCCAGACGTACCAGTCCGCCTTGGGATTGAAGCGGCTCGACCGGCTCTCGATGAACCACGGATGCTGGTCGGAGCTGTGCGACATCACGAGGTCGATCATCACCTTGATGCCAAGCCGGTGCGCCTCGGCAATCATGCCGTCGAAATCCGACAGCGAACCGAACATCGGATCCACATCCGTATAGTTCGACACGTCGTAGCCGAAATCCTTCATCGGCGACGGGAAGAACGGCGAGATCCAGATCGCGTCGGCACCGAGCGCTGCAATATGCGGCAGGCGGGCGGTGATGCCTTTCAGGTCACCGATGCCGTCGCCGTTCGAGTCCTGGTAGGACCGAGGGTAGATCTGGTAAATAACGGCCCCACGCCACCAGTCCTTATCCGGCGCTGCAGGGGCCTCTGCGGGAATGCTCATTCACTATCCTGTTGTCGTTCGATTGTTTCTCGCAGCCGGTTAACCGCCCTTGACCGAGCCGGCAAGCAAGCCGCGTACGAGATATCGCTGCAGTGCAAAAAAGACGATAATCGGGACAATGATGGTGATGAATGCGGAGGCGGTGAGAATTTCCCACTTGCCGCCCATCGAACCCAACAGGGCATTCAGTGCGCCCGTCAGAACCAGCTGATCCTTGCCGGTACCAAGGAAGACCATGGCGACGAGAAGGTCGTTCCAGGTCCACAGGAACTGGAAGATCGAGAAGGAGGCAAGCGCCGGGAANGACAAGGGCAGGATGATCTTCACGAAGATCTCGAAATCGCTTGCCCCATCNACCCGCGCCGACTCGATGATCTCGCGCGGNAGGCCGGCNATGTANTTGCGCAGCAGGTAGATCGCGAGCGGCATGCCAAAGGCGGAGTGCGCCAGCCAGATACCCGCATAACTTCGAGACGGCAGGCCAAACAGGTTGCCGATCTCATTATACATGCTCAGCAGCGGAATGAGTGCCATCTGCAGCGGCACGACGATCAGCCCCACCACAAGCGCGATGATCAGCGCCCTCCCCGGAAACTCCATCCATGAAAGCGCGTAGGCTGCAAAGGCGGCGATGAGGATTGGGATGATCGTGGCCGGTACAGCCACCGTCAGCGAGTTGACGAAGGACTGGCCGATCCCCTGCGAGGTCAGCACGGTGCGGTAGTTGTCGAGCGTGAACGTGGGCGGCTGGGCGATGGACAGGTAGACGCGCTTGCCGCGGCCGTCACCGAAGGGCGCGTTCTTCGTATAGGTGTAGGTGCCGTCCGCGTTGATCACCAGGGTTTCGCCGTCACCGATGTCGGCGGCTTCACCCGCATCGTACTCGGTCGGTGCCGCAACACGGGTGCCGAAAGCCCGCACGGTGCCGGATTTCCCCTCCTCGAACACCGAGCCGGAGATCACGTAGTTCGAGCCCTCCTGCTTTGCCGTCGAAGGGTCGGCGAGGCGCGCCGCGCTCGTCTCGGCTGCACCGGTCAGCGCCGTCCACCAACCGGACGCGGTGATCTGGCCAGCTTCCCGGAACGACGTGACAAGAATGCCGGCCGTCGGGATGAGCCAGAGGAGGCAGATCAGCAGCACCGAGAGATGAAGGAAAAGACGGGGAAGGCCGATGCGGCGAAGGCTTGCGGTCGCGTTCATGTCAGTGGCCCCCCGTTTCCTTGTTCGCCTGACGGATGTTCCAGATCATGATCGGGGTAACGGCCGCCATCAAGACAAGCGCGATCACCGCGCTTCGGCCGCTGTCGCCGCCGCCGCGGAACATCCAGTCGAACATCAGGTTGGCGAGCACCATCGTGTTCCACTGGCCGTTGGTCATGGTCAGCACGATGTCGAAGACCTTGAGCACGAGAATGGTGATGGTGGTCCAGACCACGGCGATCGTGCCCCAGATCTGCGGTACCATGATCTTCCAGAAGATCTGCCAGCCGTTAGCGCCGTCGATGACCGCCGCCTCAATGGTTTCTTCCGGAATGCCGCGCAGGGCGGCCGAAAGGATCACCATGGCAAAGCCGGTCTGAATCCAGATCAGGATCGCCATCAGGAAGAAGTTGTTCCAGAACGGCAGCGCGATCCACACCTGCGGATCACCGCCGAAGAACTGAACGACCGCGTTGAGGAGGCCGATCTGCGTTTCGCTGCCGCCGCGATACTCGTAGATGAACTTCCAGATGACCGATGCACCGACAAACGAAATCGCCATCGGCATGAAGATCAGGCTTTTGGCGATATTGCCCCACCAGATGCGATCGGTGAGCACCGCGATCACCAGTCCGAAGAAGGTGCAGGCGGCAGGCACGACGGCAAGCCAGAGGATGTTGTTGAAGATGGACTGGCGGAACTGCGCGTCCTGGATCGCCCAGCGGTAGTTGGCGAGACCGACGAAGTTGGTGCCGGAGCGGTCGTAGAAGGACAGGATGAAGGTCGCCACCACCGGGTAGACGAGATAGACGGCGAGCAACACGAGCGCGGGCCCGAGGAACAGCCACGGCCGCACCACCGCACGCCGGTTGAGGTTGACCGATGCCTTGCGGACGTTATCGACCGGCACCGGGAAGATGACCTGCAGAACCTTGTCGGACAGCCAGTAATAAAGTGCACAGACAAACACGCCGGCGATCACCACGCCGACGGACGAAACAATCTGCCATGCCATGCCCAGCCCCTCCGACCAGTTGTGCGGGTCTTGTTATCCGAGCCGGAAGTTTCCGGCTCGGTCAGTCGTCAGACGCGTTCCCGCGGGATTATTTCAGCCCGTCCCAGGCCTTCTGGATATCGGCGCCGACCGTCTGCGCGTCCTTGCCGCCGACATAGTCGATCATCCCGGTCCAGAAGGCGCCGGCACCGATCTTGCCCGGCATCAGGTCGGAGGCATCGAAGCGGAAGGTGGTGGCCGTCGTCAGGATCTCGCCCTGCTTCTTCAGGATGTCGTTGGCGTAGGCCTCCGGATTGACTTCCTTGTAGGGGGTCAGGAACGAGGCCTGCGCCATCCAGACTTCATGCGCAATCGGCGTCTTCAGGAATTCGATGAATGCCTTGGCGGCCGGCGAATCCTTGGTGATGGCGAACATCGTGCCTGCCCCGAGAACGGGCGTGCCGAGGTCCGGCTTGGAGGCATAGGTCGGCATNTAGAAGAANTCGGCATCGACGCCGAGTTCGGTATCCGGCGGGAAGAAGGACGGAATNAAGGATGCCTGGTGGTGCAGGTAGCACTTCGGCGGAATGCCGAAGAGGCCCTTCGGGCTGTCGCGGAAGTCGGTCGAGGCGACAGCCGCTACGCCACCGCTCACATATTTATCATTCTTGGCAAACTTGCCGAATTCTTCGATCGCACCGACCACGGCCGGATCGTCGAACTTGATCTCGTTCGATACCCACTTATCGTAGGTTTCCGCCGGCTGGGTGCGCAGCATCATGTCTTCCACCCAGTCCGTTGCCGGCCAGCCGGTCGCGCCGCCGGAGCCAAGCCCGATACACCACGGAACGCCACCGTCTTCAACGATCTGGTCGCTGAGCTTGATGAGGTCTTCCATGGTCTTCGGAACTTCGTAACCGGCTTCTTCGAAATTCTCCGGCACGTACCAGACCATGGACTTCAGGTCGGCCTTATAAGGGAAGCCGAAGAAGGCCTCGTTGCCGTCCTTGCCCTTGTAGGTGCCATAGCGGATCCAGTCTTCGCCGGAGCCGTAATTGGTCTTCACCCAATCGGCGTTTTCCTGGCCAAGCGGCGTCAGGAAGCCCTTGGTCGCGAGGTCCGCCAGCAGGCCCGGCTGCGGTATGATGGCAATGTTCGGCGGCGAGCCGGCCTGCGTATCGATGACGATCTGCTGCTCGTAATTTTCCGAAGAGGAGTAGCGGCCATTCACGCCGGTGGCGGCGTTAAAGTAGGCGAGCACGCTGTTGAAGAGCACTTCATCTTCACCGCGCCAGGGTCCGAAAAGCGTCAGGCTCTGGCCCTTCAGGTCGGCGTGTGCCGCCTTGAAGTCGTCATAGCTCTTCCATGTGAAGCGCGAATCTTCGCCCGGTGCGAATTTCAGTTCCTGTGCTACCGCGCCTCCCGCAATCAGCGCCGCGACAGCCGTTCCGATCCAAAACGAAGTTCTCATCAAACGTCCTCCCATGATCCGGCGTTGTAGGCTGCCGGATGTTCAAGCATGGGAGGAAATTTAACGCGCTCTTGAAGGAGTCAAGGGTTGCACTGACATGCGGGAACATTTCGCCATTTCCCCGCAGCCGGATGTCAGAACTTCGGCGGGGTCTTTCCCGCCGCGCGATGGGCGGCGATCACCGTGTTGGCCATCAGCATGGCAATCGTCATCGGGCCCACGCCCCCGGGAACGGGCGTGATTGCGCCAGCGACTTCTGCGACCTCGGCGTAAGCGACATCGCCCACGAGGCGGGTCTTGCCCTCACCTTTGTCAGGCGCATCGACGCGATTGATGCCAACATCGATGACGGTGGCGCCAGGCTTGACCCAGTCGCGCGTGACCATCTGCGCACGGCCAACCGCAGCCACCAGGATATCGGCGTTGCGGCAGACGGCAGCGAGGTCTTTGGTGCGCGAATGCGCCATGGTGACGGTGGCATTGGCGGCGAGCAGCAGAAGCCCCATCGGCTTGCCGAACAGGTTGGAGCGCCCGATCACCACCGCATTGAGGCCAGACAGGTCGTCGCCATGGATCTGCTTGACGAGCAGCATGGCGCCGGCTGGTGTGCAGGAGATGAGGCCCGTGGACAGGTCACCGGTGGCGATCTTGCCGGCGTTGACGACNTGCAGCCCGTCNACATCCTTTTCNGGCGAGATCGAAAGAATGACCGGCTCGGCATTCAGATGCTTCGGCANCGGCAACTGCACGAGGATTCCGTGGATCGCCGGATCGGCGTTTAGTTCGGCCACAAGCTTCTCGAGCTCTTCCTGGGTGGTTTCTTCCGGCAGGCTGTGCTGGATCGAGTTGAAGCCGCACTGCTTGGCCATCTTGCTCTTAGAATTGACATAGGCGTGGCTGGCGGGATCGTTTCCGACAATGACGACCGCCAGGCCCGGCTTGACGCCCGCTTCGGCTTCGAGCTTGCCTGCCGCTTCCGTCACGGCTGCAACAACAGAGGCTGCCGCCTGTTTTCCATCGATAACCAAAGCCACGCTTCCCTCCAAACTGACTGTTCATGTATACACGAACGTGCTGAGCTAGCACCTACGGCTATGCGACCCGCAGGCACCAAAAGCAAGCAGATTCGGGACGCGGATTACCTGCGGCCAGCCATACGGCTAGCGGAATGTAGTTCGACACGCTCGCGCAGATCCGCCATGTGCTGGCGCAGCCTGCGAAGCTCTTCCGCTTTCTGACGCTCTTCGTCTGACATGCGCGGAGCATAGGTCGGCGCGGGGTGCAGGCCTGAACTGACGGCGGCGACGAGCGGCGGGAGCGCTTCGGTCGCAGGGCGACGGTTTGCCATTAACAGGTCACGGATCTGGTCGCCCAGAAGCACATCGTTGGCCGCGGCCGGATAGGCGCGATACGCGGCAGAATGCTGGTAATCATCGTCGTCGTCGAAATCGTCTTGCGGCTCTTGGACGTAGTCGTCGTAGAACGCAGGTTCCTCGGCGTAGTCGGCGGCTTCGTCTGCCTCCGGATACGCAAGAGCCTCGTGCTCCTGTTCAACGGCGTGCGAAGTCTCCGCCTCGACCTCGTCCTCATGCTTCCGTCTGCCGAACATGCTGAAGAACGCGCCGAGACCAGTGCCCGCAAGCGCACCGCCCCCGGCCATCTGCTCCAATGTCCAGCCGAGCCGCGTCGCCGCCGCTGCCGTGGCAGGAATGATCACTTCCGTCTCAGCAAGCGGACCTGTCGGCTGCGTTTCGGCGCGCGGCTGCGCCTCAAGATAGTTTTCGCGCGCCTCACGCACCGCCGTTTCCAGGACTTGGAGGCGGGCGGCCGCATCGGCTGCAGTCTTGTCCTGCGGGTCTGTCTTCTGCTTTGCCTTGAGGTCGGCGAGAAGCTTGTTGTTTTCCGCCTCCTGCTGCCGAAGAGAAGAAACCAGCCGCTTCAGCGCATCCTGGATGCCGCTGCGAACTTCATCCAGTGCGGTCTGAGCCGCGAGAAGCTTTGGATGGCGAGGGCCAAGACTGCCCGAAAGCTGGTCGACCAGCAGCCTTGCCTCGACGTAATGCTGCCGCTGATAATCAAGCCCGGTGTATTCCAGCGCATCAGGAAGCGGTTTGGCCAGCACGTCGGCGAGCTTCAGCGCCGAAGCCTGGGCAATCTTCGCCTTCAGCTCAGCCGCGCGTGCTTCGGCCGCAGCAATCTCGGCTGCACGCTGGCTGCTTTCGCGTCCACGACGCCGCAATTCCCCGACTTTCTGCTGGCCGACCTTCTCGACATAACCTGATAGTGCAGCTTCCGCGTGCTCCAGCGTCTGCCGCAGCTTCTCAACGATCGGCTGCGACGCCTCGGACTGCGCCCGGATCAACTCGTTGCGGAAGGTCTGGCCTACCAGATTGGCAATGCGGGCTGCTTCGGCGGGATCGGCCGCGGTGGCTGAAATTCGTGCCTGTCTTGCCGCTTCGTCATAGCGGAAGTCGATCGCCTTCCCCAGCGTCTCGCGCAGAGCGCTTTCGGCCTTGGCCACAGTGTTTTCACGACCGGTGACGATATCGGAGACGATCCGAACAGCGCTTGGCCGCGCCGTCTCGCCATTGAGGTTGAGCGCGCGAACGAGATTGTCGAGGTTTGTCTTCGAGCGCAGCATAGAAGAGGCGTTGGCAACGGTGATTTCGCCCGCGCCCTCCACCTTGAGCAGTGTTTCGGCACTGTATTCCCCCGGCGTCATGGCAAACAGCCCGGCGCCCGAGGCAAGACCGACCGCCGCCCAGAGCCCGAGCTTCAGCGGCATACGCCGCAGCGATCGCGACGGACGCAATGCTGCGTTGTGCTCATGGGCCTCTTCGTCACGGCCCTGATCCGGTTCTAGCCAATGCTGCATAAGGGCGACCACGCTCATTCCTGCTACCGGCGGGCAGCATATGAACACAGCCTAAATTTTCATGGCAAAGAAATCGTTAATGCGACGGCGGAAGACCATGCGTGCCCGCCCATAAAACGAGAAAGGCCGGTCACAAGGACCGGCTCTCGTAGTTTCCAGAATGACGATCAGTGGCCGGCGGTTTTTGCCGGTTCCTCGATCTTCACGCCCTCGACGATCTTCTGGCCAGGATTGGGGTTCTTGTTGCCCCGGGATGAATTGTTGCGAATGTCTTCCTTGGAGAGGTAGTCCAGCTGTTCGACCAGCACCTCGGCGACCAGGCCATCGCCGAGCCTCTTGTTGATGCTGTCCTTGATGTTCGAGCGGAACTTGTCGAGCTCGAAGCTGCCCGGCTTGCTCAGATCGACCATCTTGTTGCCGATCAGATGCGTGAAAAGCTCGTCGGTCGTCAGCTCCGTCATCGGCAGCTTGACGCCCTTGATCTTCTCCTTGTCCATCATGAACGAGATCCGGCTCAGGAAGTAGCCCGTGATCACGCCATCGGACAGTACCGGCACGGTGATGGACTCACCGCGCACCAGTTCCTGCATTTCCTTTTTCTTGGCCTCTTCGTCCACCGGGGGTGCCGGCTTGTTCATCTGCACGGCGCCATACACCGCGCCGAGCGTGACAACGCAGACCCAGAGACCTGTCAAAAGGATCTTGATCATCAGACTTCGCCGTAAGTGAACTGTTCTTGCGTGTAGGTGCCGTCACCGTCGGCGTCACGTGCTGCATTCTTCAAGAGGTCAGCGACGGTGCGAACGGCATGAAGGTGAGCCTCGACACGGCGTGCGTTGACGGCGAGCTTTTCCTTCAGGCCATGCATCTGGTCGATATAACCGACTGCCAGATCCTTCGGATCGGTGCCGCGGAACAACATGGTGAGTTCGTAGAGGCAGCGGCTCTTGTGGGCATTCGAGACCTTCAGGTCGAATTCCGGGTCGCGGCCAATCCGTTCATTTTCATTATCGATTATCATTTCCAGGCGTCCGAGGACGGTCTTGATTCGATAATCGTTCGATACGACTTCCATGTTCTCTGTCCCAGTCTGAATCATTATCAGGCCTCATCCTTTTTGCCGACGCCCAGAACCTGACGTTCGAAATCGGTCACCATGCTCATGGCGCGGCTGCGGTCTGTTTCATTTGTGGTCGCGTTCAGTTCGCTCTTGTTCGCCGCCCGGTTCAGGGCCTGCGCATACATCTGTTCCGCAATGCCGACGCCGCCGCGTTGCGACATCTCCTCGGCAATCTTTTCGGCCATCATGCTCTTCCAGAATTCACCGGCAGAGCCCTTGCCGTAGACTTCTTCGGTTTCCTTCGGCAGCATGGTGTTGATGAAGTTCTGCAAGATCGTGGCCTCGAACTTGCGGTATTCATCCGGCATTTCCGCCAGCTTCTTCGGCGCTTCGGCATTTCCAAGCCCGGCGCGCGTCGCCGACTGGTCGATGATGTTCATCGCCGCGCCGAATCCCTTGCCGGTTTCAGCGAGACTGGAAGCCGCAAATGCAGCCTTGTTCGCCTTCAGCTTTGCCTGTGCTTCCTGCACGGCATTGGGATCGGCGGCACGGACAACGTCCAGAACCAGATCGCTTGGAGGTGAAATCGCCACGTCACGTCCTTTCATCAGCACCTGGCGCATCCCCTGGGATGTGCCGGCGCGCAGCAAGAGTTGAATCAGCATCTGATCCACCAGCGCCACATCGAAGAGCGGCGCGTGATCAGTACTAGATCTCAACTATGACAATTGAAGCTTGCAGGAGGCTGATCAGTGTAAAGGGCAGCGCCAATTATCGCATAGGTTGCCGCAATTAGTCCTTGGGTTCGACGGCCTGGAGGCTCATCGTCATGTCGATCAATTCGTAGATCGCGTTATCGGCAGCCTCGCGGTCTTCATGTTCGCGCGCTTCCTTCATGTTGTCCTGCAGGCGGTCACCCTTGGTGCGCTCGCGCATCACCTTCATTTCCTGGATCTGCTGGACGCCCGCGAGCTGCTTTTCCTTGACCGTCAGGCGGCTGAATCGCTCGGAATATTGGTAGGCGAACTGGCGATGAATCGGGTTCACCGAGCCGATTGCCTCAATGACCTCTTCCATGGACTGGTTGACCTCGGCGCGATGGCGCGTGGTCGCGGCAAGCTCGTGTTCGGCCATCTTTTCCAGGTGCCGCTGGACCGCCACAAGGCGCTTGAGCTTTTCGGATCGCTTGACGGGAGAGGCCATGTTCCTGCTCTCAGAAGGACGTGAAGATCGGCGCGAACCCGCCGGCATATTGGCGGATGAGCGCTGCAATCGAAAGATACATCATGAACAGCCCGCCCATGATGAGGAAGGGCGCCGAAATGAAGAAGATCGGGATCTGTGGCGCGAGTTTGTTGATGAGGCCGATGCCGACGTTGAACATCAGGCCGAGAATCAGGAACGGGCTCGCAAGCCGCAACATGATCATCGTTGATGCGCGCAGGGTGTCGGTCAGGGTGATCAGCATCTTCTGCGGATCGACAATCGCGCCGACGGGCGTCGCGGTGTAGGAATCGACCAGCGCGCGGAACACCAGATGGTGGAAGTCCATCATGAACAGCAGCAGCAGNCCGCTCAAGGTCAGGATGTTGGTGAGTGCGTTTTCCTGCGTGTCTTCGATAACGTCNGCACCACCCGGAGCGGTGAAACCGATCGACATNGCAGTNATCGTGCCCGCATACTGCAACCCGAGCGTATANAGCCTGGCGATCAGGCCGTAGACCATGCCAACCAGCGCTTCCGTGAAGATCAGGCCGATGAAGGTTGCGCCGGGTGCGGACGCCTTCGGGTAGATCATGTCCCAAAGAACAGGCAGCACCGCCATCGAAAGTGCGATCGCGGTCAACAGCTTGATCTGCTGCGGAATCCGCGAGCTTCCGAAACCCGGAAGGGTCATCACGCATCCGCCAATCCGACAGAAGCAGAGAAACAGGGCAAGTATGGTCCCTTGCGGATCCGTGATCATGAGAGAATCGTCCTTCGCGGACAATGTAGAACACGCCGGAGCGGAATACCAATCACCGCTCCGGCGTATCCCCTTACGAGATTGAGCCGAGGATCTTGATGTCGAGACCCTTCGCGAGTTCGACATGCGAGAGCACGGGCAACGTGGCGAACAGGCGCTCGATGATCATGCGGACGTAGGAGCGCGTTTCCGGCGAGGTGACGAGCACGAAGGGCAGACCCCGGTCCATGAACTCGCGGATCACCTTGGTCGCCTGCTCGCTGAACTCTTCGAGCGTGCGCGGGTCGATGTCGAACTCGATCACTTCGCCCTTGTTGTCGCGCTTCAGCGCCTGGTGGAACAGCATGTCCCACTTATTGCCGAGGCGCAGCACGCGCAGGACGCCGTTGTCGGCTAGGTCGCCGCAGAGCTGCTGCGACATGCGAACGCGAACGTGCTCGACGATCTGCTCGGTCTTGCGGACATGTGGTGCAAGCTCGGCCACCGCTTCGAGGATGAGATGCAGGTTGCGGATCGAGACGCGCTCGGCAAGCAACAGCTTCAGCACCGCCTGCAGGCCTGAATACGACATATGCGAAGAGCAGATCTCATCGGCGAGCTTCTTGTATTCCGGATCGAGACGATCGATCAGGATTTTGACGTCCTTGTAAGACAGAAGCTGCGGCAGGTTGTTGCGGATGACTTCCGACATATGCGTCAGCACGACCGAAACGTTGTCGATCGGATGGAAGCCTTCGCGCTTCAAGTCTTCGGCGAAGGTTTCGAGGATCGAGACCGCCGGCATGCCGAATGCGGGTTCGCGGATCTCGTCGCCCGGGATGCTCGGCTTGCGGCCCGAACCGGTGACGACCAGAACGTCGCCGACGCGCAGCGTGTTCGAGGCGATCGTCGTGCCGTGGATGCGGATCTGGTAGGACTTCTCGGCGATTGCGATGTCGTCCGAGACCTTGATCTCGGGCACCACGAAACCGTATTGCGTCGCGAACTTCTTGCGCATCTTGCCGACGCGGAAGGCCAGTTCCTGGTGCTGTCCAAGCAGTCGGGTCGAGACCTGCTTGCCAAGCGCCAGTTCGATCTCGGCGGTCTTGAGCGCAGACTTGACTGAATCCTTTTCGGCTTCCTTGGTCTGGACGACCTTCTTTTCCTCGTCTTCGCGACGCAGCTTGTTTTCAGCTTCGATACGACGCGGAACGAGCCAGGCGCCAAAGCCCAACAGGCCGCCCAATGTCACGAACGGCAGAAAGGGCAGACCCGGAATAACTGCAAGCAGGCCCATCAGGCCACCGGCCATCGAAAGGGCGCGCGGGTAACCGCCGAGCTGGTCGATAACCGCCTTGTCGGTCGAACCGGAAGTGCCGCCGCGGGTCACCAGAAGGCCGGCTGCCAGCGAAACGATCAGGGCCGGGATCTGCGAAACAATACCGTCGCCAACCGAGAGCTTGACGAAAACGTCGGCCGCTTCGCCAATCGGCAGGCCGTGGCGGAAGTAACCGATAATGATGCCGCCGAAGACGTTGATCGCGGTGATGATCAGGCCAGCGATTGCATCGCCACGGACGAACTTGGATGCACCGTCCATGGCCCCGAAGAAGGAGCTTTCTTCCTCGAGCTCGGAGCGACGACGCTGCGCCTCCTTCTCATCGATGATGCCGGCCGAAAGGTCGGCGTCGATCGACATCTGCTTGCCGGGGATGGCATCGAGGGTGAAGCGGGCGCCGACTTCGGCGATACGGGTGGCACCCTTGGTGATGACGATGAAGTTGACAGTGATCAGGATCATGAAGACGATCACACCAATCACGAAATCGCCCGACATGACGAGACCGGAGAAGCCGGCGATCACGCCGCCGGCGGCGTCGTGCCCTTCATGTCCATGCGACAGAATCACACGCGTCGTCGCGATGTTGAGCGACAAGCGCACCATGGTCGCGATCAGCAGGATTGTCGGGAACGAGGAGAAGTCCAGTGGCCGCTGGATCCACAATGCTACCATCAGGATCAGCACCGAAAAGGCGATCGAGAAGGCAAGGCCGACGTCGATGAGGAACGCCGGGATCGGGAGGAAGAGGATACAGAGAATGGCGACGATACCGGCAGCAAAGCCGATGTCTCTGCCGTTCGGTGTCACCTTCGGGATGGATAATGCAGGTGGTTGCGCCATGGTGCTTCCGTCTCTTCATGAGAAGGTGGCAGGGAGTTTCCTGCCAATTTCACCACCGGCTCTAAAGGATGAAGCTTGCGCGAAGGTGGGCAAGCTTGCGCTTTTCAGCCTGTGCGGCTGAACCCGTCAGAAACCTGACTGGACGCGGGAAAAGACAAGGTTGGCGAAGAGGTTGATCTGCCCGCCGATGAACGGCGCCGTGATGCCGATCGTGACCATGATCGCAACGATCTTCGGGACGAAGGTCAGCGTCATTTCCTGGATTTGTGTCAGTGCCTGGAGGAAGGCGATTGTGACACCAACCACCATGGCCACCAAGACCGCCGGACCGGACGCCACGAGGACAGTCCAGATGGCGGCCTGCATGATATCAAGGGCATCGGCTTCATTCATTGCGCCGGCTCCAACATTCTAGATGCTCGGCGTCATGCCGAAGTTTCGTCACTGCCCGTGTCGTTGCCGCCGGTGCTCGGTCCAGGCTGATTCGAAATCACGATGCCAGGCTGGATGAGTACCTTATCACCCTTCTCGGTGACAGCCACCAGACCATCGGAATAAACTTCGACCTGCTTCACCACGCCGGTGATCTTGTCGTCGGCGCTGGTGATGGTCTTGCCCACCATGTCAGCGGCCTGCGAGAAGGCGTTCGCCTGGATCAGCGACTGCAGGTTCGAGTTCATCTTCACGGACTGCTCGACCTGGGAGAAGGTGGCGAGCTGCGCAACCTGCTCGCTCGCGTCCATGGGATCGGTCGGATCCTGATACTTCATCTGCGCGATGAGGAGTTTCAGGAAGCTGTTGTAGTTCAGGCTTGCCGCCGACGAGTCCGTCTTGGCCGCTGCGCCATTGCCGGCAGCGTAGGGGTTGTTGGCGTTGATGCCGTCTACCGCCACGGTGCGATCTCCTTGCGGATGAGCTCGACCGTTGCCGGTGCGATTTCCTGGTTGTTCAGGATCCGGTCCTCGATCGGGTAGAGGGCGCGGATGGCCTTCAGTGCGTCGAAGGCGCGACCCGAGGCGACCATGCCATCGATACGCTTCAGTTCAGCCAGCACCTCGTCGTCCTGGAAGCAGGTGAGCAGCATGGCCACCGACTTGCGGAACAGTGCGCTCGACTGGTCCTTGCCTTCCGGGTTGATCAGCATCATCTGGGCGATGAAGTAGAGCTGACGCAGCGGCGTCGTGGCATCTTCCGGCTGAAGAACATGGTTTTCCAGAAGGAACGTGACGTCGTTGAGGAACTCCAGCGCGACCTTGCGATCAACGCGCAACACGGCGCCGTTGATGAAGATCCGCTCGCCGGACTTCAGAGAGATGCGAAGCGTACTTTTCATTTAAGTCCATCCCTAATGATGGTTGTCACGTCGATGATGCCCTGGAAGTTGGTGGATTCACGCTTCCGGATCTTTTCGCATTCCTTGAGGATCCAGATGGCAATCGAGATCAGGTCTGCGCGAAGTTCAGTGGCAAGTTCGTTATCAGGCTGCTTCAGATCCTCGATGAAACGGATCCAGACGCGCCGGGTATAAAACAGTGCTTCAATCGTGGTGCGGGAGTAGCTTCCCTCATCACGAGCTGCCGCCAAAAGCTCGATGGAGCGATCGAGGGCCTGCCGTTCACGATCCTTGGCGTTGGCAACGCCATCTTCCATGATTTCGGCATAAGAAAACTGGTACATCATGTATCCTTCATCTTCACGAGCTTCCCCTGATCATCAAAGGAAGTTTGCTAGACTTAACTGTTGTATCTTGGCCGTGACCGCGTAGGCGGTTTCGAGAAGCGTCTTCATCGTGTTGAGGCGGGTCGCCGCCTCCTCCGGATCGACACCTTCCATGGCCACCAGACCCTTGGTCAGAATATCTTCTTGCGCCTGCAAGCTTTCGCCAGCCTTGGCAACGCGTTCGGTCGAGATACCAATCGTGGTGCGCTGCTGGTTGATGCTGTCGACGCCGTTCATGGCGCGAGCAATGACGGTGGTGGTGCGGGTCGCGACAGCTTCGCGCGCGCCCTGGCTCATTTCGCCCTTCAGGAACTCCATCGAGATGATCGAGGCGAAGGCGAAGTTGCGCATGCCCTGGCTGTTGGCGTTGGTGGAGCTTTCCACCACTTCGCTCGGGCTGATGCGGACCTTCATGTTCTCGTCGCTGGCATCAGAGAACACAGCCTTCCAGAGATCCTGGCCGGCGATCGCTGCTGCATGCGGCGGAGACGACAGAGGCACGTTACCCGTGAACTTTTCCTCGAGGTCGGTGAGGAAGTCCTCCATCTGGTCCTTGGTCATGGCCGAAGCAGAAGCGATGCTGTTCGAGCTCAAGAAATGATTGAATTCCGCATCGATAACCGCCTTGGCCGGTGAACCTGCGGCAAAGTAATCGTTCATCGGCTTCACGTCGGAATTGATGCCGGCGAAGATATACTCGCCCTGGACCGCCGTATTCGCGAAGGTCGTGAAGGATTCAAGCGCGTTGGTCATGGCCTTGCGCGCCGTTGCCAAGCTTCCCTCGTCGCCGGAGTTACCGAGCGTCAGGATCGCGCTCTGGATGGTCAACGCCGATTCGTTCATGTTCGCCAGCGCAAGCTCGGTCGTCTCGAGACGCTGGGTCGCCAGCGCCGCGGAGCTGACCAGGCTGTTTATGCGGGTGATTTCACGAGACAGATCAAGCGCGCGGGAGGTGTTTGCGCCAAGCGCTACGCCCAGGTCCGCGTGCTTCATGGTGACGGCTTCCTGGTTGGCCTTCACCATTTCACGCTGAACGCCAGCGATCGAATTACGCATCGTCGTCTGGATGGACAGCGTGGATACGAAAGAAGTCTTCATGATCAGCTCGCCATTGCCAAGAGTGCTTCCATCATCTCGTCGATCGTCGACAGAAGCTTGGTTCCAGCCTTGTAGGACTGCTCGATGTCGAGGAGCAGCGAGAGTTCTTCATCAAGGCTGACACCCGTGGTGCTGGAAAACACTTCCAGCGTGCGCGTCAGGAGCGCGGTCTTCGTTTCGTCCGATGACGTTGCCGTGCTGCGGATCTGTTCGAGCCAACCCATCGAATCCGCCGTCAGCGAAATGAGATTAGGCGCATCGCTAATCTCGGTACGGCTGTCGAAAGCCATCGGGTTGGAGAGGTTTTCGTTGTACTTGTCGAGGAGCGCGCCGTAGCTGCTGCCGCCGGTATTGACGACGTAAGGCCCGCCATTGATACCGCCGTCACGCAGCTTGTCGGGGGAACCTCCCGACGGCACGACGACCGGATTGACCAGGATGCGGGATGCGAGACCCGGAACAATGGTGCCGACCGGCGGGACATCGCTCTGTTGGACGCCCGATGTATCGCGGAAGGTGAACAGGCCGGTCTTTGGCGTCAGTGTGCCAGTCGGGCCGGTTTCGGCGAAGGCCGTGATCAGGCCGCGGGCGATTTCGTCGAGCTGGTTCTGGAAGGTCGGCGCGATCTTGTCACGAAGCTGGAGATGGGCCTGCAGCGAGCCCTTGGCCGTCGTGCTTGCGCCGTCACCTGCCTTAAGCAGGACGCCGTCAATATAAATGCCATTGCCGACCGTCGACGCGTCGTAGCCGATCGTGGCTTCGAAGGTCACCTTGCGTGGCACCGCTTCGAACAACGTCACGCCGTCGGTGGTGTAGAGCACCATGTCGTTGTTGTCGCCGCGCGTGTAAGAGGTGACGCCGACGATCTCGGAAATCTTCTTGACCAGCGCGTCACGCTCGTCGAGCGCGTCGTTGGCATCAGCGCCCGTCGCACTGGCATTCTTGACGCGGTTGTTGGCGACTTCGAACTTGGCCAGAAGCGAGTTCAGGTCATTGACGTTCTGCTTGATCTGGTCGTCCGCATCCTTGCGGATCAGCTGCAGCTTGTCGGAGGCCGTGTTGAGCGCGGTTGCAAGGTCGCGAGCGCCGGAAATAACCGCGATGCCGATGCCGCTATCATTGGCCTTGGCCGAGAACGCATCCAGGTTGGTGCGGAAATTGGCGATCAGGACGGCGGGGGAGAACTCGTTATTGTTGCCCCCCATCAGGCTCTTAATCTCGGATACGCCATTCAGAAGTGTGCGCTGGCCTACGGCGATCGACGTGCTTTCGATCGTCTGGCGCATGAGCGGGGAGTTCCCCGCTCGTGCGATTTCTCCGATCATCGCGCCGTTGCCGCCGGTTACGACGAGTGCCGAACGGCGGACGTAGTCCGGGTTCTGGGCATTCGCGATATTCTTCGAAACAACGCTGGCCTGGGTGCCTGAATTGTTGAAGATCGACTGCGCCGTGGATAATGCGGATGCGAGCGACATTTTTTATGAGCCTCTTGAGATTAATTCTCGCGATCAGTTCGAACTATCTCTTCAGATTGATAAGAACGTCCATCAAATCGGAGCCGGTCTGGAAGACCTTGGAATTCGCGGTGTAGACGCGCTGCGCCTCGATCATGTCCGTCAGCTCGCTTGCAATATCGACGTTCGAGCTTTCCAGAGCACCGGAGTAGATCTGGCCGAAGGAACCCGACTGCGGGAAGCCGATGGTCACGACGCCGGAGTCATTGGTCGGCAGGTAGGTGTTGCCGTTCTGGGGTTTCAGCTTGTCGATGGCCGGCACGGTCGCGATGGCGATCTGGTAGATCGGCCGGCGTCCGCCGTCCTGGTAGACAGCTGTCACTACGCCATCACCACCGATTTCAACGTCGGTGATTGGGCTTGGCGCATTGCCGTCGATGATGCCCTTGCCGGGCGTGAAGTCGCTGGCAAACTGGGTCATGTTCGACAGATCGATCTCGATATTGAGGCCGCCGGTTGCTCCGTCATTCGGATCAGAGATCACGATCTTGTCTGGAGACGACGACGCCAGTTTATTGGTGTTCGGATCAAAGGTCAGGGTAACGACAGACTTCACCAGATTTGCTGCCGGCGTTGCCGTGTAGGGGAAGCCACCGTTGGTGGACTGGTCCTGACGATAGACTGCAACCTCCCACTGATTGTTGCCGGTCTTCGTGTAGTAGAAGTCGTACAGAACTTTAGCGCCGGCATGGTCGTAACCGGTCAAGGAGCTCTTGTTGCCAACCACCGCGCTCGCATTATTCGTGCTCGGTCTATCCGCTAAAACCGTGACCGCGTCAGCCCGCTTGTCGAGGTTTGCCGGGAAGCTACCGGCGCTCGACGGCGAGGAGACCAGGCCGAAGTCGTTGATGTTGATCGCTTCCAGACCATTGAAGCCGTTGACGACGGCTGCCGGCGGGTTGGAACCGTAGGGGTAACCCATCAGCTGGAAGCCGGCCGTGTTCGTGAGGTAGCCGTTGGCGTCCTTTTGGAAGGCGCCAGCACGGGTCAGATACGGCGTGCCGTTCAGGTCACTGACGATGAAGAAACCTTCGCCCTGGATGGCGAGGTCGGTATTCGACGTCGTGTACTGGATGCCGCCCTGCTCGGAGATGCTGTAGCGAACGTTGGTCGATACGCCACCCGATGAATACGAGCCCTGCGTGGAAGGCAGAACCAGCGTCGAAAAAGCCGTCGACGAACGCTTGTAGCCGACAGTGCTCGAGTTGGCGATGTTGTCGCCGACAGTTCCGAGACGGTTTGCCTGAGCATTCATACCCGAGACCGACGTCTTCATCGTGCCGAAAATACTCATCGGAAATCTCCTTATTGTGTGATTTGGAGAGTATCGTGCGGGCCTTGCGTGAAGCTGTCTGCTTATCGGTTTCCGCCGAAATTGCGGAATGCAAGGCCCTGCTGAAAATCAGTTCCAATCGATGCAGTAGCCAAGGAAACGCTTGGAATCGACCGGGTCAAAGCCGAGCTTCTTGCGCAGCTTCTTGCGCAGCTTGCTGATGTGGCTTTCGACGACGTTCTCTTCGACTTCTTCGTCGAAGATGCCGTAGATGGCATTGAAGATCTGGGTCTTCGACACGCGACGTCCGCGGTTCGCGACTAGGTACTCCAGGATGCGGCGCTCGCGGCGCGGCAGGGGGAAGACTTCGCCGTCGATTTCCGGATCACGGCCGTCGGAGAAAACCCGGATCGCGCCGATGTCGGTGTAGTTCGAGATTGCCTTCAGCCGGCGACGGATCGCAGCGGCACGCGCCAGGATCTCGCGGGGATGAACAGGCTTCCTGACAACGTCGTCAACGCCGCTGTCGAAAAAGGCCAGGGTGGCTTCCAGGGATGGATGGTCGCTGACTGCGATCACCGGTGCCATGGACCGGTCGCGAATGGCCCTCGGCAGCTCGAGCGAACGATCGCCCTGGCCGATGAGGAAGGCTTCGACTGCGGCGATATCCGAGTCAGCTGCCGTGTTTACCCATTCGCCGAACTCCCGCGGGTCGAAACCCGTGGAAGGTATACCTTCGCGTCCAAAAAGGGATGTGTATCCGTCTTTAACGAGCTCGCGCTCATCAACCACTACGATCATTCGTCCGCCTCCGAATCAGTTGTGGTGTTTCAATGGAGCTATGGGTACGAATCGACGGAATCTGGCACAAGCTGTGTGAAGTTAACCAAACAAATTAATAGTTGATTAAGAGTGGTGCCGCGATTTGCACTACATCTAGTGTGTGCCTCGATTTGGCACACAAAAATCCGGTGGAAAAATTAACACATCGTAAATACGGGCTTGCATGGCAAAATCTTGCCACATGAGCGCCACAATGCAATCCAGCAACTCTGGACACCGGGCGAAACAATCACTGGTTGCTTAGCCGTTGCAAAATCCGGACGCGTTCGGCGTCCATTGGCCGTAGCCGGTGGCGACCAGATTGCTGATCACGCGGCATACATATCGCTTCTGAGCAGGGTTGTTGTTTGGCCCCGCGTGGTACCTTGCTACCGCCATAGTCCAGGTTTCGTGCCTGTCATGAAGGTTGCGAAGAAACTTCGCCGCATACTCGACGTTGCGCCGAGGATCAAACATTTCGGCAGGCGAGGAAAAGTGTTCGCCATGAAAATGATGGTTGATCTGCATGCAGCCGATGTCGATCAGCTTCTTGCCGCTCTGCCGCGCCGCGTAGAAGGTGTTCATCGCCTCCTGGTGCGAGGGAGGGAAGAAGGCCTTGCCTTCGACATTCATGGCAAGCGGACTGAGGTTTCCCTTGCGGCCGCTCTCCGTCAGCCCGACCGAGTATAGTACCCCTTCAGGAACGCCATACTTTGCCGCTGCAGCCTGGATCTCACGCTCACAGACACCGCCATGCGTCGACACAGCTGCGTTGGCAGGCGCACGCCCCATGGGAGCCACTTTGGTTGGTTGCACCTGTGATCGCGGCGCAGGCCGCGCTCTGGGGGCTGGCTGGGAGACAACAGGGGGCGCCTCGACGTTACCGCCCCAGCCGCCGGGGCTGAAGAGCGAGCCCGCCTGAGCGTCAAAGGTAGAGCTGATTAGGCCGACCGTTACCAGAACCCGCAGTTTGAGAGTCGTCTGATACCGCATCAATACCCCTCGCGCCCTGCACCGTTCTCTGGCGTGCTTCTGGCTGTTCCTGCCCCCTGCCGGCGGAGAAGCCCTGCTTCCCCCCGTCAGCGGCGCTCTGCTGGCTTTGCTGGCCCGCCTGGTCCTGTCGGCCGCCGCTCTTGTCCGCATCCGCCGTTGGCGAAATGCTGATGGTCACCTGGTCGACTGCAAAGCCCTGCGCCCGCAGCGCGTCGACGATGCCGCCGCTGTCTTCGCTGAGCTGCCTGTAGGCCGCACGTGTTTCCACCACGAGATGGACATTCAGTTCCTCGCCATGCAGGCGCAGCGTCGCCGTCACCTGACCGAGGTCATGCGGGTTCATCTGCAGCTTCAGCATATTCACGACCGTGCCGGTACCGCTCTGCGCCGCTGCATTGGACAAGCTGGAGCTTGGCTGCATCGCTGCCGACCACTCGGAGTCCCCCGAGATCAGTGCCGTCAGGTTGGCGCTGTTGGAATTTGGCGCCAAACCAAGGAAACGGCGCGAGTCGATCACGGTAACCGTCTCGGCACCTGTGTTTGAAGACGCCTTGAACTCGACCGAGCGCTCTGCGGCATTGCCGCCGATGCTCATGTCGACGCGCTGGTCGTTGCGCGCATTCGTCAAGCGGAATGTCCGGCCTGCCGCATCCGGGGCTTCAGTGCCCGCCGGCATGGCAAGCGGATCCGGAGACGTGCGCGTGCCAGCGACAGCGTTCTTCGAGCCCGCCTGGGAGACCATCTCGGCCGATTGAGCCTTGCCCTCGGTGTCGCGAGCACGCTTCGACGACGCGTGCGCCGCCGGTCTCTGAATCAGGCTGCTGATTTCGGCAGCGGGTCCCGCGCCTTCGCCCAGCAGCGACAGCATGTCGGCCACCTTGGCATCGTCTGCCTTCAGGATGGTCGTATCCGGCTCGGACGACATCGCAGCATCGGCTTGCAAGTCGCTTTTCGCGGACTTCACCCGCTCAAGCTCCTCGGACTTCTTCACCGCGTCCTTGGCACTCAAAAGAGCGTCACGCAGCTTGCGCTCTGCCGGCGTCAGCTTGACGTCCTTCGGCGCTTCGCCACGTGCACTAGCGATCTCGCCGCTTGCGCGTTTCGCAAATTCAGGCCGGATGTCGATGATCGGCCTCGCCTTGACGGGCTTCGCTTCGACCTGGACCTCAACCGCATCTTCTGCGGCGACGTCCATCTCCAAGTCCTCGGCCGCGCCCCCTGCATTGCCCTTGCCGCTCTCGCCATCGAAGCCGGACAACGCATCGGAAAAGCCCTTGGATTGCGCGCCGGCACCCTTTTGGCTGGAGCCAGCCTGCTTTGCCGTCGTGGCCGCGTCCACGCCGGGCGCCTTGCCACCAAGAATGTCGGTAATCATTGAGACAGCCCCTCATCCTTCAACAACGCGTCAACGGCATCCAACCTCTTGCGACCAGTGTCGACATAGGTTCGGAAGGCGGGATCAATCGCCGCAGCCGCCTCGTCGGACTGTTCCGGCGCGGCAGACGCTTGTGCTTGATCCCGTGTCAGTGAAGCATTTGTCTGTGTGTCTGTTCCTTGGGGCACTCTGACTGGATCGTCTTGTGCGAAACTGTCCACGCTTGGACGACTAACAACTTGTTCGGCAATGGCTTTTGCCGCCTGCCTCAAGGCTCTGTCGCGCGGCGTCAGCGTTTCTTCCGCAACGGTGTCCATGGCTTGCACGGCGGAGGTGATATCCTTCGTGGGAACGCCTGCCAGCCCACCGTAGAGGCGCGCCAGGGCTTCCGGCGTCGGCCGCCCACCCAGCGCTTCCGCCTTGGCCGAGATCATGCGCGCCAGTTCCGTCTTGCCGGCAATCGCCGCAGAACGGGCAATGCGCAGGAAGATCTCCCGGCGGCGGTCGATATCCATCGCCTCCAGGGCTCCGTCGATATCGTCCTCGGTGATCTCGCCGAAATGCGCCACGACCAGTTGTACGAAGAAATCGGCAAACTGCGAGGCATAGGGCGAGTGGAGGAAGCGCCGTGCGTATTTGCGCGAATAGGACAGGGCCTGCGGCACCATGTTGCCATCGACAGTGATCGCGACCGAGCGGCGCAGGGCCGCTTCCTCGATGATCGTGCCTGGTGCCGTCAGACGCGCCCAGTCATAGGCCGACAGTGCCGCCTTCGGGTCTTTCTGGACGAGCACATTGCCGCTGACGAGTGCAAGGTATGGTCCGATCTTCTGGTCCCGATATTCCGTCGCCAACTCATTCAGCGTGTTCGACGCAAGGGTACCCTTGCCGCCGAGATATTTCCGAAGCGCATCGGCAACACGGTTGTCGAACTGGCCCGACAGGTCGCGCGAGGCGAGATATTCCAGAGTTGCCGGATTGCCGCCGCTCATCGCATAGATGAGCGCCGCATCGACATTGCGCGGATCTTCGAACACCGACGGATCTGCCGTGCGTAGCCGCTGGTCGATCGTGCCGAGCATGAAACGCTGCATTTCGCCGGCAGAGTGGTCGCCGTTGACGACCGAGTCCTGCACGAACTGCAGGGAGCGCAGCATCGCGTAAGGAGCCAGATCATTTCGCTCCTCTGCAGAAGCCGAATGGACCGGAATGCCCCCCAACACGAGCCCGACAAGAAGGGCCGATCTTAACCGCGCCAAAGCCATGAACTATCCCTCATCGGCCTGGAGAAGGATCTCGATGCGGCGGTTGCCGGCAGCAAGCGGATCATTGGTGACCTGAAGGCGACGGTCCGCGAAACCGGAGACCTGCTTGATGCGCTCTTCCTTCAGCCCGCCACGAACCAGCATGTAATAGGCACTGTGGGCGCGGGCCATGGAAAGCCGCCAGTTGTCGTTCTCGGTGCCCTTGAACTGGCGCCCGTCAGTGTGGCCGCGCAATACGACGCTGCCCTTGCGATCGGTGAGGATCTTGCCGATCTTCTCCATCGCCAGCACCATTTCGCGGCGCGGGACGGCCGAACCGATATTGAACATCGCATCATCGGCCTGATCGGAGATCGTTACGAGCAGACCGCCTTCGGCCGGCGTCACGACAAGACCTTCCGCCAGCTTTCCGGCAACACCCGAGATCTGCGCCTGGATCTGCTGGCGCAGTTCCTCGGCAGCCTTCTTTGCCTGGGGATCGGCATCATCGGGCTTCTGATCCGGAGCGCCGGACGCCTTGTCGGTCTGGGCAGCATCGGGACGCGGGCTCGGCACGGCCATCGCGACCTGCGCATCGTTCGACTGCAGCTGGTTCTTGGTTTCAGTCGATTGCGGCATCGTCGCGGGGCTTGCCAGATCCGCCATCGGATTGTCGCTCGGCATCGACTTTGCAGGCTGCTCCGGCCCTTCAGACGACGTCACCTGCATCTGCTTCGTCCAGAAATCCGGATCGAAGGGATCACGATAGGCCTCGCCGCCATCGGCACCGGTTGCCGGACCGGAATCGGCAGCACCCGCCTCGCCCTTCGAGCTGACATTTGCCTGCTGGCCGATCTCCTGCGCGATCTCGGCCAGAACCGAGTAGGGGTTCTCGAAGTAATCCGCTTCCGAATAGTTCGGTTCATCGCCGGAGGTCGAGGTCATATCATCGCCGGTTGCCGCCGCGGTCCCCTGGACGTCGCCCTCGCCCTTGACCTTGGACTTTTCGCTCTGCTCCTGACCGTCCGCCGCATCGACGGCCTTCTTCAGGCCCTTTTCGGCCGGCGTCTCGTCGGAAAGCTTGATGGGATTGAAGTAGCTCGCCATCGAGGCCTTGGTTTCCTCATTGGCGGCGTTGACCAGCCACATCACGAGAAAAAAGGCCATCATGGCGGTCATGAAGTCGGCATAGGCGATCTTCCACGCGCCACCATGGTGGCCGTCGTCATGCCCGCCGCCATGTTTCTTGACGACGATGACTTCGTTCTTGCCGTGGTGGTGGTTTTCGCCCTCGCTCATTTCATTACCTTCTTAAGGGAAGCCGACCAAGCCGAAATCCGTGTCACAAGCGCCGTTTCACCAATGTCGACGGAGATGTCGAGATCCGGTGCCTCGATGTGGCGCAGAGCAGTGTTCTCCGCCCCGAGCGCCTCCTGCAGTTTCTCAAAAAGATGCACCGGGCCACGCACCGTCAGCACGCCGGCATCACCGTCCAGGATGGCGGCACGAATGAGCGCTGCCATTTCACCGACGGCCTGGGCGGCCAGAGCCTCATCAACCAACGGCGCGAGGATCGCCGCCGTCTGGTCGCTGACGGCCTGCGCCGTCACCGCAGCAATCTCTTCGACGCGGGAGGCAATCGTAGCCGCCGCCTGGTTTTCGTATTGCTCACGCAAGGCGGCCAGTTCTGCCGCATGTGCGGCCACGAGCGCCTGGCGCTCCTCTTCGAACTCCCGCCGCAGTGTCTCGGAAGCTTCCTGGTAACCTTGCTGATGGGCCTCTGCCCGCTCCGCCTCAAGATCAACCGGCGGGGGCGCCGGGACCTCGAAATGAAGATCATCGTCAGTGCCGTGATCGAAGGCCGCACCCATCATGTCCGGTGGCGGTGCTTCCGGCTCGCTGAAGTCGCGCAGGTAACGGGCAAGCATTGCACTCATCGCACAATCCCCTGCCCTGCCATAGCCGATCCCCGCCTGCTCATCATGAGCTTGCCGAAGGAGCGAATTTGCGCCGCTGCCATCATTGCATCATCCGATAGGTTGCCTTTTCCATGGCCCGACAAAGACGCAGCTCCGCCGGACTCTATGGGAACGGTACGCAAGGAAACTTGTGCGAGGATGAATCGAGGGCGTCTCCACCCCACGTTCATGAAGGAGCGCGCGAAACTTTTGCCGCGCGCTCTTGATCGCCTTACTGCCGGAACAGCTGGAGGATGTTTTCGGCGTTGGTGTTGGCGATCTGCAGCGCCTGGATGCCAAGCTGCTGCTGTGTCTGCAGTGCCTTGAGCCGTGTCGACTCCTCGTTCATGTCCGCATCAACGAGACGGCCGATGCCCTTGTCGATCACGTCCGTCAGGGAGGCGACGAAGCTTTCCTGCATGTCGATGCGCTTGGTGATGGCGCCGAGCGTCGAGGCTGAATCGGTCAGCCGCTGCAGCATGGTTTCCACCGCGAGCAACATGCCCGCGAGCGAATCCGCCGAGGTCGTCGTCGTCAGCTTGATTTCGAGCCCGCCGGTTGCCGCCACGTTGGAGTTTGCGTTGACGAGGTAGTAGCTGACGGTGGCCGTCGTTCCTGCGCCATTCGGCTGGCTGACTGGCCAGCCGCGCGTCAACAAGCCTCGGCTTGCATTGGACTTGTCGATCAACACCGACGCAGACGCATCAAATTTGAGCGTGGTCAGAGAGATGCCGCCATCCGGCGCACGGTTGAAGGACGCCACGATGTCCTTGGTCCCGGCACCCGTGGTGGCCGTGTTGTAAAGCCAGTTTTCACCGGAGAAGGATGCAGATTCGGCGATCGACGCGAGCTGGCTCTTCAGTTGGGACAGTTCCTTGTCGATCTTCGTCTTGTCGACGCCCGGCTCGGAAGCGGCTGTGATCTTGGACTTGATTTCGTCAACGACGGCGATGGCAGCTTCGAGACCGGTGTAAGCCGTGTCAACCTTGGCGGCGCCAAGCCCGAGAGCATCCTCGACGGTGGAAAGGGCCTTGCGGTCAGAGCGCATGGTGGTCGCGATCGACCAGTATGCAGCGTTATCGGCTGCCGTTTCGACACGGTAACCGGACGAGATCCGGCTCTGCGTCGTTTCCATGTCCTTGTTCGTCTGCCGAAGCGTCTGGAGCGCGGAAAGCGCGCCTACATTGGTAATAATACTGGCCATAAACACTGCCCCTGAAGGATGACGGGACATACCGGAGCTTCGCCGGTTACGCTCCACAGCATCATGCTTCCGGGCCTGCTCGGAGCAGGCTTACCGGTGGGCGTCATACATGGCTGAGGGTCGCTGAACGTGAGCTGCCCCAACCAATCCATGGGGCACTTAAAACCATTGAGCCTGTGCGAAGCTTTCGGCGCAGAAATGATAAAGGCCGCACGAGGCGGCCTTTATGCTTGAGCGGAGTGTTTTGATGCCGATTAACGGAACAGCGTGAGCAAGGTTTCCGAGGAGCTGTTGGCGATCGAGAGTGCCTGGATACCAAGCTGCTGCTGCGTCTGCAGAGCCTTGAGGCGGGTCGACTCTTCGTTCATGTCGGCGTCAACCAGCTTGCCAACACCGGCCTCGATGGAGTCGGTCAGGTCTTCAACGAAGTTCTTCTGAAGTTCGATGCGCTTGTTGAGGGCACCGACGTCAGCAGCGGCGTTGGTCATGTCCTTCAGCGCAGACTCGGTCGCAGCCAGCGTCAGCGACAGAAGGTCCGCGCCCATGCTGGTGATGTCGAAGCTGATCACGCTGCTCGTGGCCTGAACAGCAGCAACCGTCGCACCGAGCGAGTTGGTGTAGGAAACAGTGTGGTACTTCGTCAGGATACCGGCCGTCGTCAAGTGGGTGGTACCGGTCTGGGCGATCAGCGACGAGCTGCCGGTGTTGTATTCCAGCGTCGTGAGGCTGATGTTGCCGGAATTGTCACGGTTGAACGAACCAACGATGGCCTGCGTGCTCGCAGTGTTGGTGCCGGTCTGGTGGTAGACCCAGTTCTGGCCCGAGAAGGACGCAGACTTGGCAATCGACATCAGCTGGTCCTGCAGCTGGTCGATTTCCTTCTGAACCTTGCTCTTGTCGACGCCCGGTTCGGAAGCCGCGGTGATCTTCGACTTGATTTCGTCAACAACCGAAATGGCGTTTTCGAGAGCGGTGTAAGCAACGTCGGTCGTTGCAGCGCCAAGGCCGAGAGCGTCCTTGACGGTGTTCAGTGCCTTGTTGTCCGAACGCATGGTGGTTGCGATCGACCAATAGGCAGCGTTGTCGGAGGCATTTTCAATACGAAAGCCGGAAGACACCCGCTTCTGCGTGGTTTCCATGCCGCTGCTGATGGTGCGGAGGGTGGAAAGTGCAGCCATAGCTGCGTTGTTCGTCAGAATGCTGGTCATAGTTGATGGCCCCTACAGTTTGGGTAATAAATGGGGACATTCCGGTTTAGGCCCGGCAAGAAGTGTTCCGCATCATGCTGCCTTGTCGATCTCCATCGACGGTGAGACACACTACTTGAGTGCGCTCAGATAATGCGATCATGGTTAAAGAAGACTTACGGCAATCGAGAATGTGTGAATTCTTCGATTTAACCGCGCAGGAGCGCCGTCACCGCCTCAATGTGGAGACGGCTCCTTAGGGAACAACAGCTTTTCGAGCGGCTATGGCCGCTCTCGCCTCAGCGCCGCCGGGACGCGGATCAGGATGCGCGTGCGACCGGTGTCATCATGCTGGCGTGCAGGTCGCGCAGCACGGGCACGTGAGTGTCGGCAGATACGCCGGACAACAGCTTGTCAAAGTAGTCGATGGTGAGCAGCAATCCGTGCTCGATCTTGACGGCGGGCGTCCATTGCAGCTTGGTTTGCGCCAACTCGATATCGGGCTTGCGCTTCATCGGGTCGTCCGTCGGAATCGGTCGGTACACGATCTTCGACTTCGATCCAACGAGACGGATGATTGTCTCGGCGAGCGACGCGATGGTCTGCTCGACCGGATTGCCGAGGTTCACAGGTCCGGTGAAGCCGTGTTCCGTCGCCATCATCCGGACCATTCCGTCAACGAGATCGTCGACGAAACAGAAGGAGCGGGTTTGATGACCGTTCCCGTAGATGGTGATGTCCTTGCCTTCGAGCGCCTGGACGATGAAGTTCGAGACAACCCTTCCATCGTTGCGGTGCATCCGCGGACCATAGGTGTTGAAGATCCGGATGACCTTGATGTCCACCTTGTGCTGGCGGTGGTAGTCGAAGAACAGGGTTTCAGCGCAACGCTTGCCCTCGTCGTAGCAGGAGCGCGGACCGATCGGGTTCACATTGCCCCAATAAGACTCGACCTGGGGATGGATGTGCGGGTCACCGTACACTTCCGAGGTCGATGCCTGGAGAACCGGGACCCGCAGCCGATGTGCAAGTCCCAGAACATTGATGGCACCCATGACGCTCGTCTTCACGGTCTGCACCGGGTCGAACTGGTAATGAACAGGGGATGCCGGACAGGCAAGATTGTAGATGCGATCCGCCTCGACATGCAGCGGCTGAGACACATCATGGCGCATCAGCTCGAAGCGCTTGTTGTCCATCAGGTGGAAGATGTTCTCGCGTCGTCCGGTAAAGTAGTTGTCAACGCACAGGACTTCGTGGCCTGCGTCCAGCAGGACCTCGCAAAGATGCGATCCAATGAAGCCGGCACCACCTGTGACCAAGATCCGTTCAGACATCATTCGTTTCCCACAAGTGGTGTTGATTTCCCTAGAGCTTGGCGATCACCGACTCGATCACGCCAAGATCGGCGAGGCATACCAAATCATTGACGGAGACACTGGTCGGCCGCGGCTCATTCTCATCGAGAAGGAGACCACCGGGGCTGACGATCGCCGTATAGTCCAAGCCCTTGGCCTGGCAGATGCGGGCGTAACACGCATTGACGTAGTGCGACTGGAACAATTCTACTACACGCGGCCCCTTGGACGGCTGCGAGAACAGCAGGTTGGTCATACCGGCGCCGTGCGCCCCAACAATGACGTCGGCATCGCGGAAAGTGGTGATCTGCTCTTCGACCGTCAGCTTGCCCGGCGTGATGATCTCGAAACCATACGAGGCCATGAGCTCGCACACGGCGTCCTCGTTGAGGATGCGGCGCGTCGAACCCGCATCCAGGCGGGATGCATAGATCTTTCGCCCGCGCTCGCTTGGCACGTCCACCGCTTGCGCGATCTCTTCGAACTGCGACGTCACGAGGATATGCGGCGCGAATGCGAACTCACCACCAGTCAGATTGCTCCGAAAGCCTTTGCCGCAGAAGAAGATGTCCGTCTTGTCGAGTTCGAAACGCTCACCTTCGAAGTCGATCATCGACAGCGTTTGTGACTGCCAACTGTTCAACGCGGGCATCACCGTCACGAACTCTTTCCAGGGGGCGAACTGCCGGAACAGCAGGAGGCTCGCCAGGCACTGGAAGTTCCAATGGTAATAATTATCCGACGCCATGTTGCCGATGACGAGCGCCGGCATATCGCCGTCATAGCGCGACACCGTGGCATCAACCCGCAACGTCTGTTCCCACGACAGCTGTGGGATCAGATAAAAGGAGTCCTGGACGACCCCCATTTTTTCCGATTTCACGGTGAAGGCGCTACCCGTTACGACCGTCGTGCCCAGGTCGGAGAAAACGATCTCAGGCGTCTCATACGCTAGCGGTGCGGTCTTCAGAAAGTTCCGGAGGGACTCATCTTCCCCGACATCGTCAGAGACATGTACGGCAGGGTTCCATGCAGGGACCGCGACCTTATCAATGCAGATTGATTGCATCTATGATTCGTTTCAGCGCGTTGTGAACGTCTAATTTAGTTATCGCACGAAACTTGTGCGGGATTGTCCCCGCAGAGCCCATGCCCGAACAGCTACCGCATCCTCAGACGCGGGAGTAGAGAAGGTCCCAGCCGTGAGTGTCGAAGCCAAGGCCCGCTTCGCGGTATCCGCAATCGACCAGGTGCTGCAGGACGGCCGGCTTGCGGTCATGCAGATGGAGGATCTCGAAGGAGATGTTCTTGACGTTAAGCTGGGTCCAGTCGGTGTTGAGAATGATCTCCGCATCAAGACCTTCGATGTCGAGCGCGAGATATTCGACCGGGCGATTGCCAAGCGTGGTCTTCAGGAACTCGCTGAGCGTCATGACCTTCACCGACAAGCTCTTCAGGTCACTCTGCGGGTAGTGTTTCTTCACATGCTCCAAGCTGCATGAAAACACCTGGAAATGCGGACCGTCTTCGGGAGCCCAATAAAAGGTCAGAGACGTGTCGGAGACATTGTCCGGCACCACGCCCATCTGGAAGATGGCAGCCTGGGGATAATCGACCCAGCACTCCTGCAGCTTCGTGATGTTCACCGGGTTCGGCTCAACGAGAACAACATTTGCGACGTCGGTCTGCGGCAAGCCTTTTACGAACTCGCTGAAGCCGTCACGGAAGTTGGCGCGGGGGTCACGGTCACCTGCCCCCGCCCCGATCTGCACGAAAGTCTTTGCCATTCTGGTTCTCTTTCGGCGAGCGCAGACCCGATCCATGAATCCGCGCTAGCGCCATTGTGTTGAGCAGCCCTGATGACTGCCGAAGATTCCTGATTACTCAGACACAAAAAATGGTTCAGTCCGAGGCGGCAGGACCGGGACGTCGATGTGGTCTGGCTCCAGGTTCTGACGCGCACGATCGACCATCATCTCGTAGGCTTTCTCGAGATGCTGACGGAAGCGGTCATGGTCGAACAGCGGCTTGATGCGCTTGTTCTCGACCAGGCGCTCCTTGTAGCTCTTGATCAACTCGCGGTTCTCGTAAAGCTCGACCGCCTTCTGGAAGTAGGCTTCTTCGGACTCGGCAACCAGTTCCGGCAAGCCGATAGCATTCAACAGGCTTTCGCTGACGCGCGACGCGAAGTGATTGCCCTTCTTCGTCAGCACCGGGAGATTTGCCCAAAGCTGCTCGGAGGTGGTCGTATGGCCGTTGACCGGGAANGTATCGAGGCCGAGGTCCGCCAGTCCCATACGGGAGACNTGCTCTTCGTAGCTGACGAGCGGCGTGAACTTGATNCGCTTCCGGTTGATGCCAGCGCTCGTGATNTTCTTGATGATATTGTCGTGCGCTTCGTTGCTCGTGCACAGGACCCAGATCATGCTGTCAGGCGCCGCCTTGAGGATCCGGATCCAAAGCTCGATGTTCTCGGTCGAGATCTTGCGGCTCGCATTCAGCGAGGCGAAGACGAACATGTCTTCCGGCAGGTTCGCATCCTTGCGGGTCAGCGGGATCATCTTCGGACGGTAGATCGGGTCGTTCGGCTGGTAGCATTCCGGCAGACGGACGAACTTTTCCCAATAATGTGGCTTTGACTCATCCGGCAGCACGTAGTGGTCGCCGATTACGTAGTCGAGGTCGATGTTGACGGTCGTTCCGGGGAAGCCGAGCCATGCGACATGGATCGGGGCTGCCTTGTGGTTGAGGATCGTCGAGCGGCTGAACCTGGTCTGGCCCTTCAGGTCAACGAGGATGTCGATTTCGTGGTCGCGGATGGTCTGCGCCGCCTCTTCGATGGACATGTCCCGGATGTTGACGATCTTGCCCCATTTCTCGCGGATCTCGTCCGGCTCGACGTAGACCTTGTCGGTGTAGCAGAACAAGGTGATGTCGAACTTCTCACGGTCGTGATGCTCCAGCACGCCGCGAACCAGCTTCATGGTCGCATGCGCTGACCAGAAGTCGCTCGACACATAACCGACACGAATGCGCTTGCCCCACGTGTGGGGCATCTGGCGACGCTCGCGGGTGTGGCTCTCCGGTACCGCTGCCGGGTCATGCGCGACAATCTTGTTGATCGCCTCGTCCGGCAACCAGTGCAGGTTATAGAATGGCGACTCGTGCTTGAGGAACTTGAGATCGCCCATCTCGAGAAGACGATCCAGTACAGGCTGATATTTCGCCATACCGTCGTAGTCGTTCACTTCGCGGCAGGTCACGAGGTAGGACTGGATGAGGAAGGTGCTCTGCGGATAACGCTTCAGCAGGAGGCGCATGATCTGCCGGTCTCGCGCGTCTTCCGGCATGTTGGTCAGAAGCAGGACCGCCAGGCTGTTGTGCTTGGAGTTGTCGCTTTCCGCCAGCACCTTGATGTAGACGCGGACGATGTCCTTGTCCTTTTTGTGCAGGAAGCAGGAGGCGATGTAGAAGGCAAGGTTTGCGTCCCGCTGAGCCTTTTCGGCAAGCGGACGCCCGACGGCAAGCGCATTGTCAAACTCGTTCAGCTCGTACCAGAGCTTCATCGCCTCTTCGCGATAGGCAAACTCGTCCTTGCCACCGGCTTCCGCCGCGAGCTGGTAGGCGTGCGCTGCTTCCCGCTTCATATCCAGGCATGCAAGCGTCTTGGCCAGAAGGCCATAGGTTGCGGCATCGGCCTGCATGTCCAAGAGCTTGTTCAGGACAGTCAGCGTTTCGGTGTATTCACCCCGCCTGAAGCTTTTCTTGGCTGCGCTGAAGAGAGGGTTCTGGGACACTATCGGACTCCGGTTTCGGCATGACGACATGCAGTCAGGCAGTGACTTACCGGCTAAAACTTGTGGCAGGCTGGTCTTCTATTCGCTTTGGCTGCTGCGATAGACGTTGCTTCAGCCAACGCAACTTAAAATTTATGCTTAAATATTTATCAACAATTATGGTTCATATTAACCATAGATGACGAGGCGAGGTTAGCAATCACCAGCAAGGCATGATGCCTATAGTCACTGCCGGTGCGTAAATCCGGCATGTCCCATCAGTAATTCGTTTTCAAAAAGGGACTGCGCATGACAAGTATTCTTACTAATAATTCGGCCATGGCCGCCCTTTCCACGCTCCGGACCATTGGTCAGGATATGGAACGGACGCAAAGCAGGATCTCCTCCGGTTACAAGGTCGAAAACGCATCCGACAACGCCGCTTACTGGTCGATCGCAACCACCATGCGTTCGGACAACAAGGCACTGAGCACCGTCAAGGACGCTCTCGGCCTCGGTGCAGCCATCACCGACGTCGCCTATACTGCAATCGAAAGTTCCATTTCCGTTGTTGACGAGATCAAGCAGAAGATCACCGCGGCTTCCCAGCCGGGCGTCGACAAGTCCAAGGTCCAGAAGGAAATCGACCAGCTGCAGGACCAGCTGATCTCGATCGCCAAGTCTGCTGCCTTCTCGGGCCAGAACTGGGTCTACCACCAGACCGGCAACAACACTGTCGGCACGCAGGCCATCGTTGGTTCGTTCAACCGCGACAACAACGGCGCCATCAGCCTGACGACGCTGGAATACAACACCGGCAGCTCGTCGCTGATCGCCCAGACCGGTACCACCAACCTAACGAATGCAGGCATCCTGACCAAGCACCATGCGGTCACCTATACCAATTCGGCCGGTGCAACCGCGTCCGTTACGGCGACAAGCAGCGTCATCAGCCTCGACATCAGCACGATGGGTGCCGACCTGCTTTCCATCTCCCTGGCTGCGACCGAGTCTGCGCTGAAGGAAATGACCAACGCCGCTGCCGACATTGGTGCCGTCAACAAGCGCATCGAGCTGCAGAAGGCCTTTGTTGAAGATCTGTCTGACTCGATCCAGACGGGTGTTGGCAAGCTGGTTGACGCTGACATGAACGAAGAGTCGACCCGTCTCAAGGCTCTGCAGACGCAGCAGCAGCTCGGCGTACAGGCCCTGTCGATCGCCAACAGCGAAGCGCAGAACATCCTGACGCTCTTCCGCTGATCCCTAGCGCCAAAGCAAAAATAGCGCCCTCGCGGGCGCTATTTTTGTTTGTTTGACGATCTTATCGACCGAAGCAGCCTTACGTGTTGAAGAACAGGCTGTGGTTCATGTCGGCCAGAACCGCGTCCGTCTGGAAGACGTTGTTGCTACGGTAGTGATCGATGATGGCTTCCTGGTCGTTCGGCTGCGTGAAGTAATCGCGCACGATATCCAGGTAGTTGTCGCGCAGCACAGTGTTCTGCGGGTCGAGGTTGGTCACGAAGACAAGACCGGTCGGCGGCGCATCGACAAGCATCACACGAAGGTCTGGACGATATTTCTGCAGGATCGGCACGATCTTCCAGACGTCACCGGTCCACCAGCCGGGATAGGCCGTATGAGCGCTGTTCTGGTTCGCGAAGTCCATGCTCCGGTGGGCCATGATGTGGTTCAGCGGCAGGCAGTCATGGAGGCAGATCAGCGTGTTGCGGCTGCTGATCCGTTCGGTGTTGTAGAAGTCGCGCAGCAAGTACTCGAAGAGGTGCATCCCGTCCAGGAAGCACATGTCCGGATGGCCGCCGAATTCTGCTACGACGTCAACGTCCCGGAAAAACTCGTCGCTGGTCATCTGGAACAGGCGCGTCTGCTTCTTGTTGGCCGCCACATTCGCGTTGACGATGAATTCCGGATCGACGCCGAAGGCGATCTCGGCCTTCACGCCGCTGAACGTAATGCCACGCTGAACGCCGACTTCGAGATAGCGCTTGACGTTGCGAAGCGCGGATAGCCTCGCGATCACCTCATTGTAGTGAGTGCCGGGATGCTGTTGCGGTAGAGCTCCTGCCTCCAGGGAGACTATTGCGTTCATGATGGTTATCCTATTCAGATCAGGTCAATTAGCATTTTCTTGCATAGACAGCTTGCGCATAGCTGTTGGAAATCAGTCCGCACTCAGTTCGCGTAGGCCACGGAGTCGATCAGCGATCGCAGGAACATCGACTGAGGCCGGCTTGACATGAGACGGAAGCCTTCTTCCGCAAGCTTCTGCCGGCGCTCTTCATCGGCCACGAGTTCAACACAGCGGCTTACGAGTTCGTCGTAGGCCGCGACTTCAAGCCCGCCCCGATAAGGCGCGATCTCCGGATCGCCGGGACGCCCTTCCGTCAGGACGCAGATGCGGTTGGCGAGCAGGTAGGACACCCGCACGATTTCGAACACGCCGTTTTCGCAATGCTGGACATTAAGGACGACCTTGGACCGACCGATCGCCGCATCGCGCTCCTCGCCATAGATCCCGAACAGGTGGACCACGTTGAGGCCCTGGGCACGCATCGCGTCAAGAAGCTCACCGCGGCGCTGGGTCATCGAGCCGTAGAACAGGACGTCGATGTCCTTCACCGGTGCATGCTCGATCCGCGTCAGGCGATCGCTGTAGCCGATCTCGAGCGTCCGCACATGATCGAGGCCACGCCGGGCAATCTCCTTGCGGTTGCGCTCGGAGTAGTCGACGGTCGGGAATGCCTGCATGATGCTGATATACAGGTTGTTCATCCACTCGCTGCCGGGCAGCACCTGTTCCAGGTTCACGATGACTGATTCCGCCGGAAGCAGCCGTGCGACCTCGGCCGGCAACAAGGTGGCGCCGAATACGATCGGGATGCGTCCGTTGAACTCCTCCATCGAGGTCACAACGGGAGCGGACCCGCCCATTTCCTCGAAGGCACATTGCAGCGTGAAGGCGACTTCCGCGAAGGCCTGCGAATGGACGTAGCCTGGAGGTGAGACAACCCAGATGCAATGCTTGTCCTTGTGGTTCTCCCAGCCGCCTGCAAACGGGCGCAGGTCACGTATCGGCTGTGCGGGATGAACAGCGACTGGCGCCGCTACGGGGTTCGGTTGGACCGGCGCTGCAGGAGCCTGCTCCGGCTCCGAATCCAGTTCTTCGGACGCCGAGACCTTCTGGAGCACTGCCGACAGACCCGCGATGGCGCGCGGATGACGCGCGACCTGTTCGGCCGCCATGCCAGTCTTGCTGAGTTCAACGCCAAAGGCGCTCGGGATGAAGTTCAAGGCCGCGAGTTCGAAACGGCTCTCCGCGTCCATGTCCTCCGCCATCCGCGCACAGAGCATCTGGAAGGTCAGCTCATTGAAGGCGCGCCGATTGGATGGGTCACCCCAGGCTTCAAGCGAGAGGTCGTATGGCACCGTCACTTCCAGCGTGCCCCCATCCTGAAGCAGGTAGAGGCATGCTTCGATCGCCGCATCGAAGTCGCTCAGCTGCTGCAAGACATTGCGCGCCACGATGCGGCGGAAGCTCCCGCCCGTCAGCTCTACGAAGCCAAACCGTCGGCTATCGACTGAAAGCATTCCGCCTGGCTTGAAGTTGCTGATGTCGAAGGTAACATCTGCTTCCTGCGATGGCACGCGTCCAATGTTGAACGCGTCAGGCAGAAACGTCGAGGCTCCGACCAGGTTGAGGACCTCGGGCAACAGTGTTTTTGTCACGGAACTGTTCATGGAGCGCTTTCTCTCAGGTTCAGTCGCTCTGTTAGCGGCTCAACCCTGCATAAAGCTTGCGCCCCAGCCCCTGACGAACATTACCTGAAAGAAATATACGCTACCCGAACGAGCGGATCAGGCTTCCGACGAGCAGGTTCCAGCCATCAATCAGCACGAAGAACAGGATCTTGAACGGCAGCGAGATCGAGGTCGGCGGCAGCATCATCATGCCCATGGCCATGGTGATGGCCGCGACGATCATGTCGATCACCAGGAACGGCAGGATGATCAGGAAGCCGATTTCGAAACCTCGGCGGATTTCCGACAGCATGAAGGCCGGGATCAGCACACGGTAATCGATCGCTTCCGGCGTGCCGACCGACTGGTTGCGCTCGCGGGCGATCTCCACAAAGAGCTGGAGGTCGCGGTCGCGGGTATTGGCCGACATGAAACCGCGGAAGGGTTCGGCGATCCGCTGCACGGCTTCCGCTTCGGTGATCTGGTTCTGCAGCAGCGGCTGCACGCCTTCGTTCCAGGCCCGGTCGAAGGTTGGCGACATGACATAGAAGGTCATGAACAGCGCCATCGAGATGAGGATCAGGTTGGAAGGCGCCGAGGCCAGGCCCATGCCGGAGCGCAGAATGGAGAAGGCGATCACGAAGCGCGGAAAGCTCGTGACCATGATCAGGATGCCCGGCGCCACCGAAAGGACGGTCAGAAGACCGAAGGTCCGGATAATCCAGGCCGCTGCAGATCCATCGACCGGCAGGTTCAGAAGATCGGCCGGCGACTGCTGCGCCGCCGCCAGATCTGGCAGGAACGCAAAGGCGACAAGGGCAAAGATCAGCCGAATCATCAAATCAGGACCATGGTGGACATCGCCCTCGATACGCCCCGGCGCGAACGAAGGTCAACACCAGGATCTTGTCCGTGTGCCATTCTTGAACAGGAAGCTTTCCGGGTGTGCCCTTGCCGCCCCAGCGGCAGGCGTTGCGGCCTATTCGATCACGAAGGTCCGCAGCATCACCTTGGCGACCTTGCCCTGCGAGCGCAGGTCGACACGCTCCTGGATGTCGTCGCGCAGATACTGGAAGCCGCGCGGCCCCTCGATCTGCTGCAGGGAGACCGTGCGCATGTAAGCCAGGATGTCCTGGTGGATGCTTTCCGCCAGCGGCATTTCCGGCTGGCCCTTGAAGGCAAGCGCCACTTCCAGGCGAACCCAATTTTCGGAAGGATAGGCCAAGTTGGTGGTGATCGGCTCCAGCATCACGACGCCGCTAGCGGGCGTCGAGATATGCGGGAGGCCTTCATCCTTCTTGCCGGCTTCGCCATGCGCACCGGCCGCTGCCTCTTCATGATCGGCGGTTGCCGCGGGCTCCTTCGGCGCAATCATGCCGCCGACAACCCAGCCACCGCCGGCGCCGACAAGCGTCAGGATGCCGACGCCTGCGATCAACATGATGCCGGCTTTTTTCTTGGCGCCGCCTTCGGCTGTCTGTGCTTCGTCCGCCATGCTCAATCAAGCCTTCACTAGCAAGAGGTCTTCGCGCTTCATCAGAAGGGCGCGAAGAGATCCACGACCTGCTGGCCAACCGGAGGCTGCTGGACCTCGGTCAGGCGACCGCGTCCGCCGTAGGAGATACGGGCTTCGGCGATCTTGTCGTAGGAGATCATGTTCTGCGAGTCGACGTCCTGCGGCCGCACGATACCGGCGACGTTCAGGATGCGGATCTCGTGGTTGACGCGAACTTCCTGCGAACCGCTGATCAGCAGGTTGCCGTTTTCGAGGATGCCGGTGACGACGGCCGCCACGAGAAGCTTCAGGGTCTCGGAACGCTTGGTTTTGCCCTTGCCTTCCGATTCGCTGCTCGAGTCGTGGCCGAGGTCGCCAGTGGTTCCAGCTTCCGGCGTCCAGCCAAACAGGTTCGACAGGTTCAGACCCCAGGTGAGGCTGGTCGAATTCTTGCGGTTGCGCTCGGTTTCGTTATCGAACGAGGCCTTGTCATTGATCTTGATGTCGACGGTGAGAATGTCGCCGACGTTCAATGCACGGCTGTCCTTGAAGAGCGCCGCCTGGCTGTCGCTCCACAGCGAATAGCCGCTCGCCAGCTGGCGCGGCTGCTTCGGATAAGAAGACATCTGCGTCGTCTGCGCATATTGCAGGCCGCTGCCGATCGGGCTCATCGACGGTGCGTTACCGATCTCCTTGATCGTCTGGCTCTGGCAGCCTGCCAGAAAAAGAACAGCCGTAACGGCGGAAATGCGCTTCGTCATGAGGGTACTTTCGCGGAATCAGGAGTACGTGCTTTCGACGTATTGGGATCGGAAGCGCTGGAGATGATGGTGGAGATCATGCCTGCCTTCTGCGGGTCCATCTCGCTCAGGAACAGGGCCGACTGGCGTGCCGGAAGCTGCATGATGATCGCCGCTGCGACATCGAGCTTCATTTCGGCAAGCGCGGGTGCTGCGGCATCCGGCTTCATGGTCTTGTAGATGTCGACAAGCCCTGCCTCTGCGCGTGCCAGGAAGTCGTTCCGGCGCTTCAGCCAGTCCTGGTATTCAGCGGTACGCTCTTCAAGCGTCTTGATGCGCTGGTCGACATCGGCCTGCAGCTGGTCGAGCTCCTGCTTTTGCAGCAGGTAACGCTGGTCGCGCGCGGCGTCTGCGATGTTGGTGCAGAACTTCTGGATTTCGTCCGCGGTCGAGGTTTCCGAAACGGTCGCCGGCTGCTGGGCGCCAACCTGGCTGACAACGGTCAGGACAGCTGCGGCAGCAAGCACGCGGCGCGCCATCCGCTTGGTGATGGAAATGGTGAACAAGGTCTCGGTCATTGCAGGACGAGCTCCGCTTGAAGGGCGCCGGCAGACTTGATGCCCTGGAGGATGGCGATAATGCCATCGGGCTTGACGCCGATGCCGTTGAGGCCGGCAACGAGGGTGCGCAGGTCCGGTCCGTTGAGGATGGCAACCTGGCCGCCGTCCTTCATCGCCATGATGTCGGTCTGGGGTTGAACCGCAGTTTCGCCGCGCGAGAATGGCTCCGGCTGGATGATTTGAGGCGTTTCGGTAACCTGGACGGTGAGCGTGCCGTAGCTGACGGCGACCCGGGAAATCTTCACGTCCGCACCGATGACGATCGTACCGGTGCGCTCGTTGATGACGACCTTGGCCGGGGTATCGGCTTCGACGACGAGGTTTTCGAGTTCGGCCATCAGGCGCGCCAGATCCGCACTGCGTGGCTTCTGGACCACCACTTCCTGGCTGTCACGCGCTTCGGCAATCGGTCCGCCGTAGCGGCGCTTCGCAAAACTGTTGACGGTGTCCGATACGCGAACCGCCGTCGAAAAGTCGGGGTTGCGCAGTTGCAGGACGAGGTTGACCGAGTCCTTGAACTTCGAGGGCAGCTCGCGCTCGATGATCGCGCCGTTCGGAACGCGCGCCGAGGTGGTGACGCCTTCTGTGAGCGTTGCCGCCTGGCCCTGCGCCGAGAAGCCCGACACGACGAGCGCGCCCTGGGCAACGGCGTAGATCTGTCCGTCGGCGCCCGACAGAGACGTCATGACAAGCGTGCCGCCGCGCAGCGAGGTGGCGTCGCCGAGCGAGCTTACCGTCACGTCGATGCGGCTGCCGGGGCTTGCGAACGGCGGCAGGTTTGCCGTGACCATGACGGCCGCGACGTTCTTGGCGTTGGACTGGCTGCCCTGGGTGGAGATGCCGAGGTTCTGAAGCATCGCCCGCATCGATTGGTCAGTGAACGGCGAGGACCGCAGGCTGTCGCCCGAGCCCTGCAGACCGACGACCAGGCCGTAGCCGATCAGCTGGTTTTCACGACCAGCCTGCAGCGAGGCGATGTCCTTGATACGTGCTGATACGGAATTTGTCTGGCCGACGGCCGGGGCAGTCGCAAGCAAGGCGCCCACGAGCGCGATTGCTGCCATGAAGCAGTTCTTCTTCATTTTGCCACCACTTGTACTGAGCCATCCGCCATGACGGTGCCGCTGACCGTCACTCCGGAATCGATGTTGCGGACGCGGATGAGATCACCCACCGCCGCGTTCTCCAGCGGCGCGCCCTGCGCCGAGATCGTCATGCTGCCGACGGTGAACATCAGCCGGACCGCCTTGCCGCGGGTGACGGCGAAGGCTTCGCGCAGGGCAGAGACCGGGACGGTGCGCCCCGGCAAGAGCGTGCGCTTGGCCACCATGCCTACGACCTGGCGCGTCTTGGTGGTGTAATCGCCGGTGAGGTGGGGATTGGTCACCTCGACCTCCTGCACCATGCCCGGCATGATTTCCTCGCCGGGATAGATGGTCTGGGTCGGAACAACCGCGGTGCGCACCTGCGCGGCGGCCGGTGCGAAGGACGCGGCGGCGACCAGCGCTGCCATCAGCAGTCGTGCCGCGCCCGCACCAATCATGTTCATCCGGCGAAACATCATGTCTGCCTGTCTCCTGGTCTTACTTCAGGTTCTTGCTGACGATCGAAGCCATCTCATCTGCGGTGGTGATGACCTTGGAGTTCATCTCGTAGGCGCGCTGGGCAGAGATCAGGTCCGTGATCTCGCGCACCGCATCCACGTTGGAGCCTTCCAGGTATCCCTGCTTCAGGTAACCGAAGCCCGGATCTTCCGGAGCCGCCACGATCGGCTCGCCAGAGGCGGCCGTCTGCTGGAACAGGTTGTCGCCGAGCGGCTTCAAACCGGCTTCGTTGACGAAGTTGGCGATCGTCAGCTGGCCGATTTCCGTGAAGTCCGGATCGTTGCCGATACGGACCATGACCTGGCCGGTGCGGGTGATCTTGGTTTCGCTGACATCAGCCGGGAAGGTGATGTTCGGAACAACGGCGTAACCGTCGATCGTTACCATCTGGCCTTCAGCATTCTTGTTGAAGGTGCCGGCGCGGCTATAGAGCGTCTGCCCGTCCGGGGTCTGGATCTGGTACCAGCCACGGCCCACGATCGCGACATCGAGGTCGTTTTCCGTGTGCGTCAGCTCACCCTGGGTGTGGATGTTGCGGACCGCCGAGGTCTGCACGCCGAGACCGATATTGGCACCTTCCGGCACGATCGCCTGGTTGGCACGGTTCGGCACGCCGCCGGCACGTTCGGTCTGGTAGAGCAGATCGGAAAACTCGGCGCGGGCGCGCTTGAAACCGGTCGTGTTGATGTTGGCGATGTTGTTCGCGATGACCTCGAGATTGGTCTGCTGGGCTTCCATGCCCGTGGCTGCGACGGAAAGCGCTCTCATGTCTTCGTCCTCAAACTCTAAATTTGCATCTTCGTGATATCGAGATAGGCGGAGACGATCTTGTCGCGGAGCGCGGTTGCCGTCTGGAGCGACTGCTGGGCCTCAAGAACGGCGTCCACCACTTCGCGCGTGTTGGCCTTGCCCTGGATGGCCTTGAAGGACATTGCTTCGGCGCCCTTCAGGCTCGTCATTGTGTCGGTCGCCATGTTGCCGAGAACCGTGGCGAAATCCATGCCAGGAGCCTGGCCGGGGGTCGCACCCGGCGTGCCCATGAGGGAGCTTGCCGTCTTGCCGATCTGATCGACACCGTTGGAGCCGGTGAGCGAAGCGATGCTTTGGATCTGGTTAATCATTGTGCGGCCTTCAGCAGGTCAATCGTTGCAGCCACGAGTTCGCGGGTCTGCTTGATGGTTTGGAGATTGGCTTCGTAGGAGCGGTTGGCTTCCCGCATGTCGGCCATCTCGATGAGCATGTTGACGTTCGGCACCTTGACCATGCCGCGTTCATCGGCCGCCGGATGAGCCGGGTCGTATTCCTCGATGAACTTCGACTTGTCTTCGCCGAGCTTCTTGACCTCGACGAGATCAACACCGCTTGCCCGGTCGAGCTCGGACCCGAAGGTGATCGTCTTGCGACGGTAGGGGTCGGCGCCTGGCGTGTCGCCCGTGGAGCGGGCGTTAGCGATGTTTTCCGAGACGATACGCAGGCGGGTGGCCTGCGCTTCCAGGCCGGAGCCTGCAATCTTGGAAGCGGCTGAAAGCGGATCCATTTGCTTTTTACCTTCTGACTGTCAGCAGCATCATGCTGTGAAACGACTTCACGAGACCTGCACCTAATTCGTATTGACGCTTGATTTCGCCCGTCTTCGTCATCTCTGCGGTGAGCGAGACGGTGTTGCCCGATTCCTGTACGCCGATTTCCTGGTTGAGCTTCGACTCCTTGATGTCGATTTCGTCGCTCATCGAGTTTGCGGCGATGTGGCCCGGATGCGTGCGCGCCATCGCCATGTTCTGGGTTTTGTCCAGAACCGCGTCGAAGGGCGTTACATCCTTGGCCTTGAATTTCGGGGTGTTGGCATTGGCGATGTTGCCCGCCACGACCTCCTGACGAACCGATAGCCACTGAGCTTGACGACCGGCCAGAGCAAAGAGTTCAATCGAGGACATATGCTTTCTCCATCATTTGACTGGAGAGTAGCCTCGTAACCTTGCGTCGGACTTACGGGCTTGCAGCGCCGTTGTCGGTGTAAAGCTGGCCCGTCGAAGTAATGATCACCCAGCGGCCATCGCGTTGCTCGAGCGTTGCGAGCTTGCTGTTGTCAGGCAGGATCGAGCCGACCTGAACCATATACATGCCGGAACCGTCTTCGATGAGCGCACGGCCGTTTGCGACGTGCAGCAGACGGAATTCGCTCTTGCCGGGGAACGGCTGTTCCTCGCGGAACGCACCGTTGTCGCGCGCCTTGCCGAGCGCCGAGGTCGTCGCCGTGGTGAGCTCGTCCATCGGATCGGGCGCGGTCGGACGATCGTCCTTGGTGCTGTCGGTCATGGCAAGCGGCGAAACGCTGACCACCGGGCGGCCATTGCCGGGCGGCAGGTCGCGGGTGCGGTCCATGGCTTCCGGGCGGATACCGAACTTGTCTTCGTTGAGGAAGACATACCAGGGAAAGAATGCCGCAGCTGCGGCCAGCGCCACGCCGGTTGCGGCAAGCAGCGTGTCGCTGAGGCGCGAGGAGCTCGCTTCGGGCTTGTGAGCTGCAATCTTGTCTTCGGACTGGTCCACGCTCATGTTCCTATCTTCTCGCTACACCCGGCTGCATGCCGCCCTGCCCCGCCGCAGCGCGGAGGGCATTGGCGAGATCTCCATAGGCATCTGCTGAAGGGCGCTCGCCCGGCGTCTGCTTCAGGACCTCGTAGATGATCGGTACCTGCTTGATCGCCATGTCGAGATCCGGATCGCTGCCCGGGCGGTAACCGCCGATGAGGCGCAGGTCGCGCGTTTCCTCGTAGCGGTGGACGAGCGCCTTCAGCCGCGACACCAGCTTTTCCTGGTCGTCGGTCCACGCCTTGCGGGCGAGACGCGAAATCGAGGCGAGCGGGTTGATTGGCGGATAACGCCCCTCTTCCGCGAGCGAACGATCGAGCACCAGGTGCCCGTCCAAGATGCCGCGAACGGAGTCTGCGATCGGGTCGTTGTGGTTGTCGCCGTCGACGAGGATCGAGATGATCGCGGTGATCGTACCGGCACCCTCGACGCCCGGCCCTGCCCGCTCCAGGAGCCGCGGCAGTTCCGTGAAGACCGAGGCCGGATAACCGCGCGCGATCGGCGGTTCGCCGGATGCGACGGCCACTTCGCGGATGGCGTGGGCAAAACGCGTCACGCTGTCGGCGATGAACAGGACGTTCTGGCCCTGGTCGCGGAAATGTTCTGCGATCGAGATTGCGACCAGCGGCGCCATCTTGCGCAGCATCGGGCTTTCATCGCTGGTGGCGACCACGGCGATCGACTTCGCCATGTCTTCGCCAAGCGTATCCTCGATGAATTCGCGCACTTCGCGGCCACGTTCGCCGACAAGGGCGATCACCACCTTGTCGAAGGCTTCGGCGCGCGCCAGCATCGACAGCAGCGTCGACTTGCCGACGCCCGAACCTGCGAAAATCCCGAGACGCTGACCGAGGCAGAGCGGCGAGAAGATATCGATGGCGCGAACGCCGGTCTTGAACCCGGTCTCGACGCGGCTGCGGGTCATGGACGGCGGCGCAGTCGCTGCAATCGGGCGCGGGCGAAGCCCACGACCAATCGCTCCCTTGCCGTCGATCGGCTCGCCGAGCGAATTGATGACGCGGCCACACCAGCTTTCATCCGGGGCGACCCTGAACGCACCCTTGCGGATCACGGTGTCGCCGATGCCGATCGGTTCGCCCGGTTCGATCGGGCAGACATAGACCACATCCTGCTCGACGCGCACGACTTCCCCTAGGTGAATGCCCGAGGCGCTGCGATGCGCCACGAATTCGCCAAGCCGTACATGCTTCGAAAGACCGGCCACGGTATAATGACCGGCTGCGATCGCCCGGACATGGCCGCCATAGGCCACCGAGACGGCGGGATCGGCACAGTGCTTCGCAAGTGTCGCGAGCTGTGCCAGCTTTCCGCCGTTGACCGCATTGAGGATAGCCGCTTCCATCATGGTGGGCTCACGTCCTTACGCTTAGTTGGAACCGCCGAGGGTCCGGATGGCCTCGTTGAGCGCGGACTCGCTGTCGCGCATCAGAGCCGAGATGCTCTCGAAGGCGCGATTGACCTGGATGAGCTGCGTCATCTCGCTGATGCCATTGACGTTCGACTGCTCGACATAACCCTGGGCGATCGAGTTCTCGATGCCTTCCACAACCGGCTGCGGGTTATCGACGGGGATGACCCCTTCGTTCTCGTAGCGGATGAAGCCCTTGGTGATGTCGGCCGTGAAGAGGCCCAGCGTCGCGACCGGCTGGCCGTTCTGCAGAATGATGCCGTCAGCGCCGATGGTCGGCGGGCCGGCGTCGCGGTTGAGCTGGATCGGCGCACCGCCGGCATCCATCACGGCGTAACCGCGGATCGAGCGCAGCTGGCCGTTCTCGTCGATCGTGAAGCGACCGTCGCGAGTGAGAACCTGGCCGACTGGCGTGTCGATCGCGAAGAACGCCTCGCCCTTGATCGCGAAGTCGAGCGGGTTGCCCGTCTGCTGCAGCTGGCCGGTGCGGGTCGAAAGATAGTCGTTGCCCTGGGTGACGAAGGCGACCTTTGCGTTGAGGTCGTTGCGCGTCTTGCTCAGCACCTCGTCGAACTTCACTTCCGTGGCACGGAAGCCAACGGTGTTCATGTTCGCCATGTTGTCGGCGATGGTGTTCAGGCGACGCTCGAGCGCAATCTGGGATGACACGCCGACATAGAGTCCGGATTGCATATCATTTGCCTCCGAGTTTCAGTTTGTTGATGGAAATGAGAAGGTCCGTCGAAATGCCGTTCGACGGAGCGTTGAAGGCGGCCAGCGGATCGTAGTTGTCCGATGGATTGTTCATTTCCCACATCGCTGCAAAGCGCTCGAGGAACTTGGCGACCTTCTTCGGATCCTGGAAATCGGGGATGTTGACGACTTCCTCGATGTATTTTGCCTGGCGGTCGATGTCGGCACCGGCGATCTCGCTCGGCATGCCGAGCGCAGTGCGGACGACTTCGGCAAGCGCATCGTCGGCGAGGATTTCCATGCCGGACTTGATGGTGGGAGCGGTGCGCTCGAAATAAAGCGCCAGGCGCACGCCCATGTTTTCGGCGCCGGCTTCTTCTTCGAGCGTCTGGCGCTGGAACTTCTCGACAACCGCCTTCTGGGCCTTGTCGAAGCTCGTCGCGGCCGCGCCGAAAGCAGCAAAGTTCAGCGACTCGACCAGCGACTTGTAACGCGGATCCGAAAGCTTATTGGCGAAGTCGGCATCGTCATCGACGCCTTCCGTCAGCACCTTGCGGATGAAGGCCTTGGCATAAGCCATGTCTTCAAGACCGTGTGCCTTCAGCGCATAGTTATAAATGCGCGTGTCGGCCATGAAGTCGTCGATGGTCTTGATCGAGCCGATCTTCGACAGATAGTACTCGGTCTCGCGCGCTACATCCGGTTTCTCGGCGACCCGCGCCAGCGACTTCGGAAGGTCGCGGCTGATCATCGTGTAACTTGTATAGGTCGTGATCACTTCTAGCTCACCCAAGGTCCGCGGAAGCGGCGGACAGCGCCCGGCAACCGGCAGTACGGTCCCCAATCGTCGCGGAAGCTATGTGTGAAGACTTGTGCGAGGCTGGCCCTTTACCGATGCCGCCAACGAGGTCCGACAATCAGCCTCACGCAAGCCAGAGCCCGTATTCCCCGAAACAACGAACACGATCGGGCACAGGTACGCGATGAATATTGTTATTGGATTTGTCATCACCGTTGGCTGTATTCTCGGCGGCTTCATGGCGATGGGCGGTCATCTGGACGTCCTGTTCCAGCCCTACGAGCTGGTGATCATCGGCGGTGCGGGTCTCGGCGGCTTCATCATGGCCAACCCGATGAAGGTGGTGAAGGATTCCGGCAAGGCACTGGGCGAAGCATTCAAGTATGCGGTGCCGAAGGAACGCCATTACCTGGACGTTCTCGGCGTCCTGTATTCGCTGATGCGCGACCTTCGCACCAAGTCCCGCAACGAGATCGAAGCGCATATCGACAACCCGGATGAATCCTCGATCTTCCAGACGGCACCGACCGTTCTGAAGAACAAGGAACTCACCGCGTTCATCTGCGACTATGTCCGCCTCATCATCATCGGCAACGCCCGCTCCCACGAGATCGAGGCGCTGATGGACGAAGAGCTCGACACGATGTTTGCCGACAAGATGAAGCCGTACCACGCGATCACCGCGATGGGCGACAGCTTCCCGGCCATCGGTATCGTCGCGGCCGTCCTCGGCGTCATCAAGGCCATGGGCAAGATCAACGAGTCGCCTGAGGTTCTCGGCGCTCTAATTGGCGCCGCACTCGTCGGCACCATGCTCGGCATCATCCTGTCCTATTCGGTCTGCAACCCGCTGACCTCGCAGATCAAGATCGTGCGCACCAAGCAGCACCGCCTGTTCATCATCGTCAAGCAGACCCTGCTCGCCTACATGAACGGCTCTGTCCCGCAGGTCGCGCTCGAATACGGACGCAAGACGATTTCCAACAAGGAACGACCCTCAATCGACTCGGTCGAGCAGGAAATGATGAATCCTGGTGGTGAAAAGGCAGCATGATCATGATGAATCAGGCAATTCAAACGGGCGCACCCGGAATGGACCTCGCGCTTCTCGCAAAGCTCACCGGTGGCCTGGGTGACAAGCGGACGGTGGAGCGGATCAGCGGCGACTTCGCCCAGCTCTATTCCGAATTCCTGCCGGACGTCTTCCACAGCGAGACCGGCATCCGCATCGAGTGCTCCTATGCCGGCTGCACCTCCGGCCTGATGGAAGACCTGGTGGCCGACCTCGGCGACAACTTCGTGCTGACGGACGGCGCCCTGCGCAACTGGTCGCCCAACTTCGTGCTTGCCTGCGGTAGCAGCTTCATCATTGGCCTGATGGAACTGATGCTCGGCGCCGCACCTGGCAACATCTCCCAGCCGGAAGATCGCCCGCTGTCCGATATAGAGCTCGACCTTGCTGTCATGGTGTTCGACCGGATCGCCAGCGTGCTTCGCTCCGGCGTCAATGCGCCGGGCGGTTTCGAAGCAAACCTGGAGCGTCCCTACAATGCCGAAGATCGTCCGAAGGCCGATGATCTGGCGCGCCCCGAATTCGGCGTTGCGATCCGCATGACGCTCGGCTTCGGCTCGATCAAATCCAATTTCGCCCTGGTGATCCCGCAGCGCGCCTTCCTCAAGACGAAGGTTGAAGCGCCAAAGGCGAAGAACCAGCCGGCAAAGACCCAACAGGAATGGACGGATCGCGTGCAGGACCAGGTAAAGCGCTCGCAAGTCACGCTGGAAGCCCGTATCCGGCTCCAGAACCTGACGCTCGGCACCATTTCGCGGCTCGCAGCGGGCGACGTCATCGCCTTCCAGGACAGGGGCGACGTCAAGGTGCAGGTCAGCGCCAACGGCCGTGACATGTATTCCTGCGAGTTCGGCCGCGCCGGCGAGCAGTACATGGTTCGCGTCAAGGACAACATCAGCACGGATGACGAAATCCTGCAGCACCTGATCGGCTAAGGCAGCTTCCGGCTGCTCTCGGATCGGCGTCGAGGGCAGGCTGACGCAAGTTTCAACAGGAATAATGACCGCATGGCTACGAAGAAGACACCTCTCACCGAAGACGACTCGCTGATGCCGCTCGGCAATGAGAACGAGCTGGATCAGGCAATCGACGATCTGCGCGGCGTGTTGAAAGCTGACGCCACCGGCGATGCCCCGGCCTTCGATGCCGATTTTAACGCAGCTCCGGCCGGCGACTTCTCCGCCGACGCGGGCTCCTTTGGTGGCGGCTTCGAGGCACCGACCGAAAACTTCGACGCCTCGCCAAGCTTCGGCGGCAGCGATTTTGGCGCAGGCAGCAGCTTCAACAGCGCGCCGGCCGCCGCACCTTCCTACCAGCCCCCGGGCAGCGCGCTGAACGCCAATCTCGACCTGATCATGGATATCCCGATCGATGTCGAGATCGTCCTGGGCACCAGCCGCATGCAGGTTTCCGGCCTGATGAGCCTGGAAGAAGGCGCAACGATTTCCCTCGACAAGAAGATCGGTGAACCTGTCGAGATCATGGTGAACGGCCGCCGCATCGGCAAGGGCGAGATCACCGTACTGGAAAATGACGACACGCGTTTTGGCGTGAGACTGACGGAAGTGCTGAGCACGAGAAGAACCTGATCCCGGTGTATGGGACAGGAGAAGGAAGACCATGATGGACTTTGAGGATTTCGGTGGCGGCGCGCTTTCAACGAAGCCGCTGTCGCAGGCCGAAAAAGCGGCGGCTGTGCTCCTTGCCATGGGCAAGGGGGTCGCTGGCAAGCTTCTCAAGTATTTTACCCAGAGTGAACTGCAAAACATCATCGCCTGCGCTCAGGGGCTCAGATCAATCCCGCCGGACGAGCTGCTCGAGCTCGTGAATGAATTCGAGGACCTGTTTACCGAAGGAACGGGTCTCATGGACAATGCCGCGGCCATCGAGGACATTCTCGAAGCCGGCCTGACGCCGGAAGAGGTCGACGGGCTGCTTGGTCGCCGTACCGGGTTCGAGAGCTACGAAGCCAGCATCTGGGATCGCCTCGGCGAAGCCGACCCGGTCTTCGTTGGCCAGTTCCTGTCGCGCGAACATCCCCAGACGGTCGCCTATATCCTGTCGCAGATGCCGTCGAGCTTTGGCGCCAAGGTTCTCCTGCAGCTTCCCGACAACCGCCGCGCCGACATCATGAACCGCGCCGTCAACATGAAGGAAGTGAGCCCGAAGGCCGCCGAGATCATCGAGAAGCGCGTGATGGAACTGGTGGCAGCGGTCGACGCGGAACGCGCATCGAACGGCTCCGCGAAGGTTGCCGAACTGATGAACGAGCTGGAAAAGAGCCAGGTTGATACCTTGCTCACCTCGCTCGAAACGATCAGCAAGGAAGCCGTCAACAAGGTCCGCCCGAAGATCTTCCTGTTCGAAGACCTCCTCTACATGCCGCAGCGCAGCCGCGTTCTGCTGCTCAACGACGTGGCGGCCGACGTGCTTACCATGTCGCTGCGTGGCGCGAGCGAAGAGATCAAGGAATGTGTGCTCTCGGCGATCAGCCCTCGCCAGCGCCGCATGATCGAAAGCGACCTTGCCGTCCAGCCGGCAAGCCTCAACCCGCGCGAAGTGGCCATGGCCCGCCGCGCGGTTGCCCAGGAAGCCATCCGGCTCGCAACCTCCGGCCAGATCATCCTCAAGGAAGAGAAGCCGGCCGAAGCGGCCTGATCAAAAAGTTAAAGCACGAGGAAGAGAGCGGAGCGGGCTTTGTCCCGCTCCGTTTTCGTTTCGGCCGGCGCCTGTGCAAACCGCTTCCGCCCCCGAAGGCCCGAAACCCACAGTCTTTTTGTTGACTCGATTCGCGGCTACGGGCGGTTTCGCTATCATGGGGGTGTAACGGCGGCCGATTCGTTGTGCCACGTCCTCCAACACGAAGGTCGATTGGTGCCCGCACGTGGCTGACGACGATAAAGACAGTAAAACAGAAAACCCTACCGCCAAAAAGCTGGCCGACGCGGCGGAGAAGGGTAACGTTCCGGTATCGCGAGAGGCGACGCTTTTTGCCTCGATCCTCGCCTTCTATGTCTTCCTCGTCTTCTTCATGCCGTCCGGCATGGCGAAAATGGCCGAGACGCTGAAGGACCTGTTCGAGCAGCCGGACCAGTGGCGGCTTGAAAACGCAACCGACGTGGTTTCCCTGAGCGTCCACCTCGGCTGGGCGATTTCCGCCTTCCTGCTGCCGCCGATGGCGATCTTCATCATCTTCGGTCTCGGATCCGCCTTCGCGCAGAACATGCCGTCCATGGTTCTCGAACGCGTGCGGCCGCAGGCGTCGCGCCTGTCGCCCATGAAGGGCTTCAAGCGCATCTACAGCCTTCCCGGCTTCATCGAATTCTGCAAGTCGATCTTCAAGATCCTGGTCGTCTCGCTGATCATGTATTTCGCCCTTCGCAGCGAATATTTCGCGGCGATCGAGGCCATGCTGTCCGATCCGCAGGTGATCTTCGTCAAGCTCGACGGCATCGTTCGCAAGATGGTGGTCGTGGTGATTCTGGCTGCCGGCCTGCTGGCCGTGGCCGACGTCATGTGGACGCGGTACCACTGGTACCAGCAGCTGAAGATGACCAAGCAGGAGGTCAAGGACGAATACAAGCAGTCCCAGGGTGACCCGGTCGTCAAGTCGCGCCAGAAATCAGTCGCCCGCGATCGCGCCCGCCGCCGCATGATCAACAACGTGCCGCGCGCCACGCTCGTCATCGCAAACCCGACGCACTATGCGGTGGCGCTGCGTTATGTGCGCGAGGAAAACGACGCTCCGGTGGTGGTTGCCAAGGGCCAGGACCTCATCGCGCTCAAGATCCGCGAGATTGCAGAAAGCAACGGAATACCCGTTTTTGAAGATCCGCCACTCGCCCGCTCCATGTTTGCGCAAGTCTCGGTGGATAGTGTCATCCCACCTGCCTTCTACAAGGCGGTGGCAGAACTCGTGCATCGGGTCTACGCAGCCCGATCGCGCCAGAAACGGACACGCTGAGCGTCATGATGAAAAGCGCCTTTTCCGCGGAACGTGAAGAAATCGTCGCCAAGGCCCTCAGCCCGGTGGCAACAGAATTGCGCCTGCTCGACGCAGGCGATCTTATCTCGCTCTTACGTCTGGAATGCTACAGCAGCCTAGCCGATCTCGTTTCGTCGGCAGCCGAACTGTATTTCCACCCCGGCACGGTAAGCTTCGGCGCCGGCGGCGAATACAAGCTGGAATGGGGCGGCAAGCCGGAGGTCGTGCTCGACCTCGAGATCAAGCCGCGCGGCGTTTCCGTTTACGCCCGCCTGACGCTTGCCGACCAGATTGCCGGGGTCGAGATCGACCATATCGCCTTCCATGAGCCGTCCGACGATCCGGATGAGAACACGGCTTTCCTGGCGCAGACGCTGCAGGACGCCAAGTTCGTCAAGATGAGCGCGACGCAGTAACAACTGCCGTTGCTCCGCCCTTCAATCATCAGTGGATGTAACCGAGGCGGATCGCCTTGGCGATCGCCTGGATGCGGTTGACCGAATCCAGTTTGATCGTTGCCGATCCGAGATAGGCATTGACGGTGTGGACCGACAGCCCGAGCTTTTCGGCAATTTCTTCGCTGATGCGGCCGTCGCCCGCAAGCTGCAGGCAGGCGATTTCGCGCTCGCTCAGCGTCTCGGCCGGCACGCTGCGTCGCTCGTCGAGCGCTAGCAGGTCCATCATCACCTGGCAGCTGCGCACATGCTGGTCGATGATGACATCGCTGGTCAGATCCAGCGTGGTTGCCAGGAACGTCACATAGCCGTTGCCGAGCGCGCCGAGGCGCACCGGGAAGGCAACGCCGGAGAACGGCACGGCATCGGAGCCGAGGCGGCGCGTGAGCGGCGAAAACTCGCCGGCTTCCGCAAAGGCGGTGTTCTCGGAGCCGTTCCAGATCAGGGGAAGAAGCGAGAGTTCAATGTGGTCGAGCATGACTTCGCCAAAGGCGTTGATCAGTTGCTGCCCGGATTCCAGCGTTCCTGTCGCCCAGTTGTCCAGTTCGCAGACCAGCTTGCGCTTGTTGGGCAGCCCTGCCCCGGCGATCCGAAAGACGGCAAAGTTGCGCGCCTTGAGGCTCTTCTGCATCGCGATCAGCTTGGGAAAAATGTCTGACCGGCTCGAAGCGCGCTGGAGACGCAGATACTGGATACTCCCAGGTCCCTCTGCCGTACCGCTCCGCGAATAACTCATTAAAAGTCTAAGCCCCTATACCAGATTGTTCCGGACTGCGTAGGCAATCGCTTCCGAGCGTGTCTTGGTCGCAGTCTTACGCATCACGCTCGTGATGTAGTTGTTGATGGTGTTGCGCGAGATGCCGAGGATGACCGCGATCTCGTCGCTGGTCTTGCCTTCGGCGATCCAGAAGAGACATTCCAGTTCACGCTCGGTCAGTTCGAAGTCGCGTTCGGTGCGGTTGTCGGTCTCGTCGCCGAAGCTTGTGCCATAGGCGGCAAGCAGCCCCACTTCCTTCAGGCGCTCCTGGGAGAGGATGATGCCCTCNAGGAACAGCAGCATCAGCGAGAAGCGNGCACGGCCGACGCAGAAGGTCAGCGAACAGTATTGGCGGCTGATGTCGTCNGGAAGCGTCACGTCGTCCGGCAGCAGCGAGAAGCTNGGGGTCAGCAGCGANAGACACTTTTCAAGTTCGGTGGAGCGGGCGTAACCGCTGGCGAGCTCGGAGCCCAGGCGGCGGACAAGATCGAAGGGCCAATTGGAGGTGACGATGAAGTCGAGGCCCTGTTCCTGGATCAGGTCGTAGCGCGCCAGGAGAAAATGAGAGGCACCTACATAGTCAGCCAGTAGGCGCATGACCGCCTGCACGTTGTTTGAACCTGCGACTGCCGCCAAACGCCGAACCAAATGCTCTCTCGAGAGAACCCGGGAACCGGGCGCTTCCATTCGAATGCGCCCGACTGCCGCTTTGTCTACCCCCGACAACTCCATCCGTCTTCCGCTCCTTGCTGTGTCGTGCGGTATCTGAGTGCGCGCTCACAGCCGTTTCGATCGACGCACAACTATCCCAAATGCCGAACGATCCAATTGCGAACATAAAGCGGCTACAATTGATACAACCGTTTCGTGTCACCGCTGATGATCGTTCGACAGACCCTACTCTCGCGGACCTTCGGATTTACCATGCGAATCATAGTCATTTTAGAAAAGGCTACCGCAAATACCATTGGTCTTACGGACTAAATGCCCAGTGTTGCCAATCAGCAGCCGAATCGCGAATCACTGAAATAAGCCAAGTATGTGGCAGCGCAACAAAAAAGTAGGGCCGGCAGCTGCCGGCCCTGTTTGATCATATTTCCGTGAAGCCTTGTCAGGCCGCTTTTTCGAGTGCCCATTTGCGTAGGATCTTGGCGGCGCGCTCTTCGGAAATCTCCACCATGCGGGCCAGGCGCTTCTCCGGACCTTCCTTGACGCGGCGGTTGAAGCCATCGTCGTCGGCGCCTCCGAGCATGTCCCCCGCGCTGTCGAAGCCGAAGTCGGAACCGAAGCCATCCATGAGAGCAGGCGCACCGGTTGCAGGCGAGAAGTCCGGCAGTTCCAGTCCGCCGCCATCGGCCAGCGCATCGTTGTTGGCTGCGGTGCCGCTGACGCTGCGGACCAGGGGACGTACACCGAGCCAGACGACGAGGAAGGCGACCACGACGAAGGCAAGCGAATTGATGATGCCGCCGATATTCCGGTTGAGGACTTCCATCAGGCCAGGACCGCTCGACGCGTCTTCCAGGAGCTGGCTTTCGACGAAGTCCATGGCGGTGAGGGTAACGACGTCGCCGCGCTCGGAATTGATGCCTGCAGCCGAGGTGACGATCTTCTGCATCTCTGCAAGATAGTCATCCATCTTCGCCTGGTCAGCCGGCTCGCCGACCATCTGGGCGAGACGTCCCTTGTTGACGACAACGGCGACAGAGACCTTTTCGATCTGGTAGCTGTTGCGGGTCGTCGCAACGGTCTTCTGGTTGATCTCGTAGTTGGTCTGCTCTTCCTTCTTGTCGGACTGATCAGACTGCTGCGGACCCGTGGCGCCGCCCGGCGTCGGAGCGGCCTGCGGCACGTTCTGCTCGACGGTGGTGGCGTTGTCGTTGTTGGTCTGCTGCGACTTCTGCGCTTCCTTCAAGGTACGCACCGAACGCTCGACACGGGAGTTCGGATCAAAGACCGTTTCCTGGATCTGCTGGCTGTCGGTGTTCAAGGCAGCCGTAACGCTCGACCGGAAGTTATCCATGCCGAGGAACGGTGCGAGCGCCTTGTCGATATTGCTTTCGATTTCCTGCTGGACCGACTGGACGATGGAGAGCGAGCGGCTCGCCTGGCTGCCGCCGTATTCATCGCCTGCTGCGAGAAGCTGGCCGGTGGAATCGAGAATGGTAACGTCATCGACCTCAAGGCCCGGAACGGCCGAGGCGACGAGGTGTCGAATGGACGAAGCGGCCTTGCGTCCGGCCTGGGCGTTGGCGCGGATCATGACGGAGGCGGTGGGCTTCTGCTCGCCACGGCGGAAGTTGCCGACGTCGGGCATGACGATGTGGACGCGGGCAGCGGACACGCCCTGGATCTGCGAGATCGACCGACCGATTTCACCCTCGAGGGCGCGAACGCGGGTGACTTCCTGCATGAAGGAGGTGAGGCCGAGCGATCCGACGTTGTCGAAGAGTTCGTAACCGGCATTGGCGCTGTTCGGCAGGCCGCGTTCTGCAAGAAGCAGTCGCGCCTTGCCGGTGGTGCCAACCGGGACCTGGATGCTTGAGCCGTCCGAGCCAACTTCGAAGGCCATGTTGGCTTCCGCCAGCGCAACGCTGACCTGGTTGAGATCGGATGACTCCAGATTGACGTAAAGCGTCTCGTATGCCGGCTTGTTGACGAAAATCGCCGCTGCCAAAACAATCGCTATCGAAACGACGCCGACGGCGCCCAATGCAATAAGTTTCGTCTGGCCTAGACCGGCCAGATTTTTAGTTACTTGTGAAAATTGAGCCAACAGATTCATTCTGTTCCCACATCGTCAATCGAGGTATCAGAGCCCTACGCCCACCGGCACCTCTAGGAAACGAAGCTTGTGCGAGCGTTTCGATAGAAATGCGGGGGTGACGAATGTGGATGTTGGCGTCAGGCGCGGCGAGCGCGCCATCCAGAAATCAGAAGAAGTCGAAGTCGCCGGCGGCCTTGCCGAGCGGCTGAGAATGGCCGTGGCGGTGCCCGCTTGCGAGCGCCTTTTGCATGTCTGCAAGCTTCACGAGGCTGAGCGCCGTCGACACATCCACCACCCAGTTATCCGGGATCGCACCGGTAATGGTGTCGATGAATTCGGCGATACCGCGGGTCTTCTGGACCACAAGGTCGATGCCCTGGAGCACCTTGATGGCGTCCGTCGAACCAAGAAGCGCGTCGCCGCCGATTTCCAGGAGCTGGGGCTCAATGCGCTCGATGAGATAAGCGACGTCATGAAGCTCCGACACCAGCCGCATCAGGATCTCGGGGAGCGGCTCCTCGAGAGAGGCGATTGGCGGCATTACGATGTCGTTCATTACCGTTTCCGTGATTAGAAGAATTCGATCGAGCTTTCGGCGGGCTTGGGCGGCATCCGGATCGGACGCTGTTCCAGGGCCACCGTGCGCTGCGTCTCGGCGCCCGTAAGCGGATATTGCCGTGCCCGACCGCTGACCGGCCAGTATTCCAGCTTGCGACCATGGTCTCCGCCGGTGGAGGAGCCGACGATCGGGATCCCCTCATCCTTGAGGAACTGCATGGCAAAAGCCGCATTCTGCTCGCCGACATTCGAAAAGCTGGCGATCGTCTTTGCGCCGCCGAAGATCTTCGCTTCCAGTCGATCGCGACGGGCGCCCTGTTTCAGGAGGCCGTTGATCAGCAGTTCCATGAGATGCACGCCGTAACGCGTCGCATCGCCGCCCGATGACGTGGAACTGGCCGAGCCCGGCAGCAGGAAATGATTCATGCCGCCGACGCCAGCAACCGGATCGCGAAGACATGCAGCCACGCAGGAGCCAAGGATGGTCGACAGAACGACGTTGGGATCGTTGACGACCTTGAACTCTCCTTGAATGATATGCACCCGCTTGGCTGCAGCGGCCTCATTCATTTCAGCGCTCCGAACACGGCTTCAATCGCAGCCTTCATCTTTTCGATGGTGAAGGGCTTTGCGAGCACGTTGTTGGCGCCGAGCTGGGCCGCCTTCTGCACCAGGGCACGGTCGCCCTGTGCGGTCAGGATGATGAAGGCTGCCTTCTTGGTGTTCGGGTTCGACCGAACAGCCTGCAGGAAGTTGATGCCATCCATCTTCGGCATGTTGAAGTCGGAGATCACCAGGTGATGCGGCTGCTCCGTCATGATCTTCATGCCCTGCTCGCCATCGCCAGCGGCAGTGATCTGCTTGAAGCCGAGCTGTGTCAGAGCGTCGCTGAGCAGCAGGCGGCTGGTCACCTGATCATCGACGATCAGAACTTTGATTTTTTCAGCGAGAGACATTTATTCGGTACCTTCTTTTCGGGCGGCAGTTAATCTCAAAACTTCTTCTCCTATGGCGTTGAGCGGCAGCTGCTGCTCGACGGCGCCAATCTCATGAGCGACCCTCGGCATGCCGTAGACCACGCATGTCTTTTCGTTCTGCCCAATGGTGCGCGCGCCCGCGCTGCGCATCTTGAGCAACCCTGACGCACCGTCCCGGCCCATGCCCGTCAGGATGACCCCGACGGCATTGCGGCCAGCCAGTTCCGCAACCGAGTCGAAGAGCACATCCACCGACGGCCTGTGGCCGTTTACCGGATCCTTTTCGACCAGTCGGCAGCACGGTGCCGATGGGTTGACCACCTGGAGGTGCCGTTCGCCACCCGGCGCCAGATAGATCTTGCCGATCTCCAGCCTTGCGCCGTCCGTCGCTTCCTGCACCACCGGGGCGCAGATACGATTAAGGCGTTCGGCAAAACTTTTAGTAAACGTCGACGGCATGTGCTGGGTAATCACCGTCGGCGGGCAGTTCTGCGGGAACTTCTGCAGCACCGCGATCAGCGCCTCGACACCACCCGTGGAAGAGCCTATGGCGACGACCTTGCGGCCAACGCGATATTCCGTGGCAGGAGAAACCGACACGGCAGGCGCCAGAGTACGCCGATGCAGCGACCGTGCCGCGGCCTTCACCTTCTCGGCCAGATCGCCAAACGGGCGGGGCTCGCCCGGACCCGGCTTGCCAACGCAATCGAAAGCGCCGATTTCAAGCGCCGCAAGACTCGCATTGGCGCCGTGGTGGGTCATGGTGGACACCATGATGACCGGCATCGGGCGCAGGCGCATGATCTTCTCGAGGAACTCCAGCCCGTTCATGTTGGGCATCTCGATGTCGAGCGTCACAACGTCGGGGTTCAACTGCTTGATTGCCGCGCGTGCTTCCATGGCGTCGCCGGCCTGGCCGATGACACGCACTTCCGGATCCGAGTTGAGAACCGCCGTGATCAGCCCCCGCATGGTGGGGGAATCATCCACGACGAGAACGCGCGCAGGTGCAGTCATGCTTTCCTCCCTGCATTCTTGCCGCAAAAGCGGTAAGTCGTGATGCCGATATTGTCGAAGAGATGTTTCGGCTCGCCCGACACGCGTTCGGAGTGGCCGATATAGAGATGCCCGCCTTCCGGCAGCAGCGAGGCGAAGCGCGACCAGATCTTCACCTGCGTCGGCTCATCGAAATAGATGACGACGTTGCGGCAGAATATGACGTCGAAATTGCCCTTGAAGGGCCATTGGCCCATGAGGTTCAGCTCGTTGAAGGTAATGAGCCGCTTGACGCGTTCGTCGATCTGCAGCTTGCGCCGTCCCCCGACGTCGACCTCGCGGAACCACTGCTTGCGCATGGCCGGCGTCATCGTCTCCGTGGCGTTCTCGTCGTAGATGCCGGCGCGGGCCGCAGCCAGGATCTTCGGGTCGATGTCGGTCGCCAGGATCTTGAAGTCGTAGTCGGCAGCATTCGGCAGCAGTGACAGCACGGTAAGCGCGATCGAATAGGGCTCCTGCCCGTCCGAACAGGCGGCCGACCAGATGCGCACGCGTCCGCCAGCCTTTGCGCGGGCAATCAGCCCCGGCAGGACTTCATCGCGCAGGTGCTCGAAATGATGGTTCTCGCGGAAGAAGCGGGTGAAGTTGGTCGTCAGATGCGACAGCATCTCGCGACGCGCCGCCGCCCCTTCGGGCGAACTTACCAGGGCGACATAGTCCTTGAAGCCGCGCAAGCCTAGCGCACGGATATGCTTCGACAGACGCGAATAGACCAGCGACGCCTTGGAATCGTTGAGGTAGATCCCGGCATCGGAATAGATCATCGCCGCAATTTCGGTGAGGTCACGGCGGGTGAGCGGGTATTCGCCGCTCGCCAAGACCTCATCCGGCGACGGCCGGGTGTCGATCGCGCCCAGGGCTATCATGCGGCTTCGCTTTCCTTTTCCGCGAAAAGGGCATCCAGATCGATCATGCAGATCATCCGCTTGTCGATGGCCAGAATGCCCCTGGCGTATTGCTTCTCCAGCTCGGAAGAGACTTCCGGGACTGGCTGGATATTGTCGTCGGTAATCGTAAGGATATCGGAAACAGCCTCGACGAGCAGACCAACTATTTTAGTTTTCACTTGAGCAACGATGATGACGTGGCGCGCCGTCGGCTCGGCTTCCTTCATCCCCAGACGGGCGGAAAGATCGATGATCGGCAGCACCGCGCCACGCAGGTTGATGACGCCCATCATGTAGGCGGGCGCATGCGGCATGGGCGTTGCAGGCGTCCATCCGCGGATTTCACGGACAGACATGATGTTGACGCAGAATTCCTGATCACCGATGCGGAAGGCGATGAGCTCGCGGCCTTCCTGGACAAGGTTTTTTACGGCATACGACATACTGGCTAACCTGTTTTAACCTGTAGCTGCGAACGACATTTCAGGCTTGAGGGACTGGCCTCGCGATGCTGCCACAACGGCATCAACGTCGAGGATGAGCGCAACGCGTCCGTCACCAAGGATGGTCGCGGCGGCAATGCCCGGAACGTTGGTGTAGTTCGCCTCCAGCGACTTGATGACCACCTGGCGCTGGCCCTGGATCGCATCGACCATGAGGGCGCGCTGACCACCGCCTTCCGATTCCACCAGGAGCGCGACACCTTCGACAGGGTTCGCCTGGGTTGCGCGGTAGTTGAGGACACGACCGACATCCACCAGCGGGCAGAAGGAGTTGCGGATCGAAATGAGCCGCTGTGTCGCACCAAACGAATGGATGGCTGAGGCTTCCGGTTGCAGCGTTTCGACGATCGCGGTCAACGGAACCACCAGCGTCTGGCCTGCAACCGTCACCACCATGCCGTCGAGGACGGCGAGCGTCAGTGGGAGGCTCATGGTGAAGGTGGAGCCGAAGCCTGGGCGCGACGAGATGGAAATGCGACCGCCGAGCGCCTGGATCGAACGCTTGACAACGTCCATGCCGACGCCGCGGCCGGAAATGTCGGAGATCTTGTCGGCCGTGGAGAAGCCCGGCATGAAGATCAGGTTGTCGATTTCATCGTCCGACAGGTTCGCATCGGCCGCGATGAGGTCGTTGTCGATCGCCTTCTGGCGGACGCGCTCGCGGTTGATGCCGGCGCCGTCGTCCTGAAGCTCGATCAGGATGCGCCCGGAGCGATGCTTGGCGCTGAGCTTGATCGTGCCTTCCGGGTTCTTGCCGGCGGTTTCGCGCTTTTCTGGCGATTCGATGCCGTGGTCGACGGCATTGCGGATCATGTGCGTCAGCGGCTCGGCGAGCTTGTCGATAACCGTCTTGTCGACTTCGGTGTTTTCACCTTCGGTGACGAGGCGGATCTGCTTGCCCACCATGTCGGCCACTTCGCGAACGATACGCGACATGCGCTGGAAGACGGGCTTCACCGGCTGGGCGCGGATCGCCATCACCGAGTCCTGGATCTCGCGGGTAAGCTGCTGCAGCTCTTCCAGACCCATGTTGATGGACGAAGTGCCGGTGTTGTCGTTCTCGATCACGCTCTGCGACAGCATCGCCTGGTTGATCACGAGCTCGCCGACGAGGTTGATGAGGCGGTCGACACGATCGAGATCAACGCGGATCGTCTGCGGAGCGGCAGCGGCTGCTGCGGCTGGCGTGGCCGGCGCTGCGGCTTCCTTCTTTTCGGCAGCGCGCGCGACGGCCTTGGCAACGCCGGTCGCCGTTTCGGCAGCAGCGACCGCGTTGGCAGCCGGGTCTTCAGCCGGAGCGGCAGCCTTTTCTTCTTCCGCCGGTGCCGCGGAATCGTCGAGGATGGAGAGGTCGAACGGAACCGGCGTCATCGGCAGTTCCTCATCCGAGGTGTTCTCCTCGGCAACCTTCACCTCAAGTTCGCAATCCCATTCCGCAAACTCGAAGACGGCGCGGATGTCGTCTTCGCTCTTGGTGGTCTTGAGCGAGATCTTCCAGGCAAAATAGGAGGCTTCCGGATCCATCTTGTCGAGGGCCGGCAGCGCATCCATGTCGCAGTTGATGCTCATCTCGCCAAGGCGGGAGAGATCGCGCAAGAGCAGAGCGGCTTCGTTGCCCTTGGCATAAAGCTCGCGGCGCGGCTTGAAGGTGATCTCGTAGGTCGCTCCTTCGATCGCCGGCTCTTCGTCGTCACCGAAACCTTCGAAGGTGAACGGGATCGGCTGGAACCCGCTGTCGTCGGTCGGCGCCGGCGTTTCCGCCTTCGGAGCCGGGGCGGCTGGAGCAGCCTTCGGCGCATCGTGACCGCCTGCCGGAAGCTCGCCCTTTGCGAGCGCTTCCAGTTCCTTCACCAGCCCGCGGGTACGCGATTCATCGACGCTGCCGCCGTCACGCGAGGCGCTGACGAGGTCGGCCAGCACGTCTGCCGACTTCAGCATGACCTTCAGGACATCGTGGTTCGGCTCCAGCTTGTTGGAGCGAACGCAATCGAGCGTCGTTTCAAAAACGTGCGCGAAGGCGACGAGGTCATCGAGACCGAATGCGCCAGCACCTCCCTTGATGGAATGAACGGCGCGAAACACGGCATTGACCGTCTCGGGGTCGCGGTCCCCGTCGTTCAGCTTGAGAAGACCCGACTCCAGTTCAGCGAGCTGCTCTTCGCATTCCTGAAAGAAGATCTCTTTGATTTCGTTCATATCCATCGGAAGAATTCCTGGCTCAGGCGGTTACACGCTCGATCGCATCAATGAGTTTGGCAGGGTCGAAAGGCTTGACGATCCAGCCCGTGGCGCCGGCCTGGCGGGCACGGTTCTTCTTTTCCGCGTCGCTTTCGGTCGTCAGCACGAGGATCGGCACCGCACGGTACTTTTCGTTGCGGCGCACGCCCTCGATGAAGCCGAAGCCATCGAGCCGCGGCATGTTGATATCGGTGACGATGACGTCGGGATTGCATCCCTCAAGTACTTCGAGACCTTCAATGCCGTCTTCGGCCTGAATGGTTTCGAAACCTGCATTGTTGAGGGTCACCAGAAGCATGTTCCGGATCGTCCGTGAATCATCCACGGTCAGTACTTTTTTCTTCATTGCTAGAGCTCCTTAGCAACCAAATTGTTTGTATCGATGCCAATCAACTGCATCGTCTTCTCAAATGCATCTGACGCCTTCTCGACGAGGAAGGACTTCTGGTCTTCGTCCCAGGCCCGCTTGCCGGCCACCAGCACCTGGGCGCATTGCGCACCGACCCGCTCGACGGCAGATGCGTCGATGACGATGTCGCTGCCTCGCATGGAGGTGAGCTTGCCGTGCAGGACGGATGCCTCGTTGAGGTCCAGGACGGCCGACAGCTGAAGAGTTCCTGAGCCTGTCTTGCTTGCTGCCATCAGTTAAATCCTTGTCTTTTCGATAAGAAATAGTCGGCCTCTTCGGGCCGCTCGACGGGAACCGGGGCCAGCGCAACAAGCGCCGGCTTAGCCGCAACAGTGCGTCGTGGTTCCGCAAAATGGTTCTGCCGCTCGATGCGGAACTCGCGTACGGTGCGGCCAAGCTCCAGGATCACGGTGTGGAGGTCGTCGGCGCCCTCGCCCGCCCGGCTGGCGACTGCCGCATTGGAAGCCACCTGTTCGCTGACGGCGCCAATCTGGGTGGTCAGGTTGTCCAGCCCGCTCGCATGGTCGTGGCTGTCGCGCGAGATGCCGGCAATGGCGTCATTGATCTCCGACACCTGCCGGACGATGCCGCCAATCGCATCCTGCGTCTTGTGGACCATGTCGACGCCTGCATCGACCTGGCCCTTGGTGGTGCTGACCAGCGTCTTGATCTCGCGGGCGGCCTCGGCCGAACGCTGCGCGAGGGCCCGGACTTCCTGCGCCACGACGGCGAAACCACGTCCGCTGTCGCCAGCGCGCGCTGCCTCGATGCCGGCGTTCAGCGCCAGCAGGTTGGTCTGGAAGGCGATCTCGTCGATGACGCCGATGATCTCGCCGATCTTTTCGGCGGAGGTCTCGATATCGGCCATGGCGCTGATGGCGCGCCCGACGACGTCGCCGCTCTGCTCGGCGGCCTTGCGCGTATCGGCAGCGGCCTTTTCGGCAGCGGCGGTTTCCGCGGCACTTCCCTTGACGCGATGGCCAAGATCGGCGAGCCCCCGAACAGCATCCTGCAGGCGGCCCGCCTGTTCGGCAGACGCTTCGGCGACGGTGCGCGCGCTGTCCGCGATCGTTTGGGTGAGCGCATCAGCCTTGCCGCTGTGCTCGGCCGTCGTCTGCACGGAGGATCGGATGGTGGCGACCGCCTTGTTCAGGAGATCGGCCAGTTCGCGATGCGCCGGCGGCACGTCGCCGGAAAGTTCTGCCGTCAGGTCGCGCTCGGCAAGAGCTGCGATGACATCGGAGAAGGCATCCACTGTCTGCGCGTGGTCAGCCTGGCGCTGCTCGGCAAGCGCGCGCTGGTGCTTGTGGCGGAGATCATTGAAGCGCAGCGAAACGGCGATCTCGACATCGACCATCACCAGCCGGATGACGGCGCTGATCAGGTCTAGAAGTTCCTGCTCGCGCTTGCGTGCGCCCGGCAGGATCGACTTCGGTGCCATGTCGACGACGATGCCGGCGATCAGGTGCTCGAGCATGATGCCGTGGCCGGCAATGTGCCAGCGCGGGTCCATGCCCATGCGGATCTCGGCGTCCGACAGAACCTTGACGCGTTCGGCATAAAGCGCATCGAAGCGCGCGTCAGTCAGCACGCTCCAGTGCGAGGCGAGCAGGTCGTGGAGACGCTCGATCTGCTGTTCGCTCTCGAAAAGGCGTGCTGCTTCCGGGAATGTCTGGAAACGGTGGAAGAGGTCACGCAGGCCGGTCTTGGAGTGGCCGTCGATCTGCGGGCGCACACGCCGAAGGAGGTCGCGCAGTTCCGCGTCGAGCCCGGCAAAAGCCAGCCTCTCGCCCAGGCTGCCTGCCTGGCTCCGTCGCGCCTGATCCGAGGGCGTTTCCTGCACTGATCATGTCCCCAATTAACCAACCAAGCCGTGAAGGTCTGGCTTCATGCTGCTCATGACATCCAGTGTCCGAGGCGAGCACGCAGCACCGGCCAGGGCGGACCACCGTCCGTCAGGCACAGGCAACATCGGTCGCCAGAAGGTTCCTTGGATTTCATGATTGGATACCGGATTGTCACCGGTACGGCTGGGCGGCGTCATGCCTTGTGGGAGAACGCAGTCCGCCCACCTCGCCGTGATCCGCAATTTGTATGGTTAATTCCTTGCGTGAAGGTTAATAGACGGTATGAGAAACCGCCTTTGGCTTCTTGCAGTTGATTTAATTCAGCATCTTCGAATACGGGCGGAAAATCGCGCTCAGAATTGAGCGCCGATGTCGGCAAGACCGCGCAATCCGTCCTTGTTGCCGATGTCCGCAAGCGCCTGGAAGATGCGCTTGGCATCCGCAAGACGGCCCAGATTGAGATGCGCATAACCCCGCAACGCCATCAGGTCGGCTTGCTCCGGCGCAATCTGTGCGCGCTGGTCGAGCGCAATCAGCGTTTCGCGGTAGCGGGCCCGCTTGAAGGCGTTGAGCGCGCGGTCGGCAAGGATCGCCGTCTGGAGCTCCACGGCGCGGCGGTTCGTCTGCCCGACATCGGCGGCCGCAACCGCTGCCTTGTCGGTCAGCCCAACGCGCAGGTAGGCGAGGCTCTTGCCATAGGCGGCATCCGACCGTGTCTCGGCGGAGGTGCTGGCATAGGCTGCGTCAAAGGCCTGCACGGCCTCCATCGGCCTGTTCAGCTCCATCAGGCACCAACCTCTTGCAAGTGCGGCATCCGGTGACAGTTGCCGTGCGTCGAGCGTGGTGGAGCATTGGCCGCGGCGGGTCGTCGTCTGGACCTGCACCCGGTTTACGCGGCGCGTTGTCTGCACCGGCTTTGTCTCGACGACCACCGTCTCGGAACGCGAAACAGGCTGCGTCCGGCGCACCTGCTGCGCGGGCGCCGGCGTAGCTTCGGCATCCGTCGCTGGCGCCTGGTTCTGGCGATCGGCCGGGTTCGCGCGGGCGGCGCGGCGACGGGCCTCCGTTTCTTCTTCCGGTTCGCCAAGCCGGGCGATCCGCTCGGACCGTCCAGCCCAGTTGCGCTGGATCTGCGCTACAGCCGCCTCGTCGCCAAGATCGTTGCGGGTGAGCGCCAGGCCGTAAGCCGACGGCTCGTCGTCTGCCCGCCANGACAAGGCGGCGGTGAACCATTCAGCGGCAGTCTCCANCTGCTGCATGGCGCGNGCATACCAGCCGAACTGCTGGGCNGCATTGACGCCACGCTCGGCAATCACCACCGGCGCCATCCGCTGCAGGACCTCCTGCTGCAGGACNGGCGGCGGATCGAGCGCGAGCANGTTCGCAACAGCGGCAAGATAGGCCTGCTTCGAGCCCGGCGAGGAATCGCGCCAGCGGTAAAGCACGCTCTCGGCCTCGACCGGCGATTTCTGCGCAATAAGCGTGAGCGCCAGCCCTTCGGCGGCAGACGCCGTTTCTTCCTTGGCGAAGGCACGGCGGAACCAGCGCTCCGCAGCGCCGAGGTTTTCGCGCCGGTAGTAATACCAGCCGAGCAGCAGCGCATCGGATGCGAGGCCATTGGCTTCGGCCACACGCTCAAGCCGCGTCAGGTACTTTTCCGGTACGACCAGCTTTTCGTCGCTATTGCCCTGGCCGACCAGGCGGCGGGCGATATCGTCACGCAGCGGCTCGAATTCGGGCTGGCCACCCGTCGGTGTGCGCTCCTTTGAGAGGAGGTCGTCCAGCATGTCGATCGGCAAGAGCTCGGCCGCCTTCTGGAGTGTCGCAAAACGCTCCGAAGCATTGTCGCAATTGTCGAGGACATAGGCGTAGGCGTCGCGGGCGCGGCCCGTCTTGTCGGTCTGGGCGAAGCTTTCCGCCACCCGCCACAAGACATCCACTTCGCTGCATGTGAGCAGGCTCGGGTTTTCTGCCGCGGTGCGAAGCACGGCTTCATGGTTCTTCGCATCGGATGCGGCGACGAGGCTGGCGCGTGCTTCGGCAAGCTTCAAGCGGTCGAGGAGATCGGCTGGCGGCTGCCACCCCTGCTCCGTCGCCTGCCGGTCGGCGATCGCCTTGCGCACCTCGGCATAACGCGATTGCGCGTAAAGCGCCCACATCTCTTCAAGCTGGCGGTCGGCATTGACCCGCACGGCCAGCGGATCGGCCGGCGGTGTCCAGTTCGGGTAAAGGGTACGAAGCCTCGATATTTCCGCCTGCAAGCGGGCGGTGTCGCCACGCGCCGCGAAGTAGCGCAGCGCGCTTTCATCCACCACCGGCTCCTCATTCCCGCGTGTTGTCGACGGGACGGTGATTACGGTCTGCGGATTGACCTGGGCAACGGTTTCGGGCTCGTCGGCATCGAAGGGCGGCTTTTGCAGCGGTGGCGCAGACTGCGCGACAACAAGCGCGGCCGGGTCGGGCTTGGCGGCGGTCGACGGCTGCTGCTGCCGGTTCGGATAGATAAGCTGCGACACCATCCGCTCGGTCTTTTCGACCGGCGTCTTTGGCTGAGATCCTGCCGCGGTCAGTTCAGGGGTAGTTGGCTCTTCGATCGTGGTCGCTTCTGCGGCGGTCGGCTCTTCGACAGGCGAATCACTTGGTCCGCTCGGAGAAATCGAGCTCGTGATGATGCCAAGATCCACGGTCTCGCTGCTTTTCAGCGCGTAGAGCCCCATGGCGGCAATGCCCAAGGCAGTAAGTAAGATGAGCGAGAACCGCATTCTATCTTCCGCATCGTCCTTTCCGCGCCACCGCCACCCCTTCAGAGAGAGGTATGGCACGACGACCAAACTTGGCGGGACATTGATACGATATGGTTAACGAACATTTAGAATTTCAGAATTAGGAAAGTCTTATTCGACCGGGATCATCGCTTTGTGTTTGCGTCGGTGCCCCGCTTATGGACGGTGGAAAGCCTGGCTTATTAGCCACGGCTCAAACGACGAAGCTTACATATGGCGGACGATCATTTGATTCGAATCATCAACCCTCGCGGACAAGGCCGCACCAGGGCGAGGACGCTGCTGGCGCTTTTGCTGCCGCTCGTTGCGGCTGGATGCGCCGGCAATCCAACCCAGCTTGGCACATTTGCCAAGACCGTGCCGAACGAAGAAGCGCGGCTTTTGCCGCCGCCAAGCGGCCCGGCCATCGTCAGCGTTATCGAGCGGCGCTACAACAATGCCGTGGCGCAGGACATCTATCTCGCCACCTCGGCTGCAACGCCCGGGCAAAATTCCTTCAAGGTGGAGTTCTTCGGCACCGCCAACCCCTTCCTTTACGGCGACAACAACCTGACGTCGCGACCCGTGACGCAGTCCGGCATCGCATCGGAAATGCGCCAGGCGCTGCCCGGCATCCGCATGCAGCGGTCCGCCTTCTTCGTGCAGAACAATTACGGGCCGTTCGGTTACGCCTTTGGGCATGGCGCAGGGCGTGACCTCTGCCTTTATGCCTGGCAGCAGATCCGCTCGCCGGGCGGCACCGTTTCGCCGCTTGCCAACAACGGCTCGATCCAGGTCAGGCTGAGGCTCTGCCAGACGGATGCGAGCGAAGAGCGCCTGCTGGCGGTGATGTATAACTACACCATCACCGGGTCGGTGGATTCCAACACTTGGAACCCTTACGGCGAACCGAAACCGGTTTCGTCCGATCTCGGAGGCGTCGGTGCGCCGATCTACCCACGGCCTTCCACCGGTGAGCCGATCGTTCCGGTGCTGCCGGAGCGGCGCGTGGTTTATACGGGCGCGATTTCGGCACCTCCTGTCCAGCGGGCCGCGGCCCAGGTTTCCGCCGGACCGCGCCGACAGGCGGCCGCACAAGCGCCCGTTCCAACAACGCCCGCGGTCACTCCTATGGCGAATTCGGGTGTCACGGTGCCACGTCCAGGCATCCAGGCCTCAAATGTGGCGGCTTCCACCACAACAGCGACACAATCGGGCATCACCAACGCACCCGTTTCAAAACCGGTCATTCCTTCACCATCGGGCTTTGAAAGGAGCCATCGCGTAACGGTTCCTTCACCTAGATGCGCGGGATCAATGAACACTGCTGCCAACGGATGCTAGCGAGGACCAGGCAGCAATAAAAACGAGTAAAGCATGCGAGTCTTTCTTTCCGCGGTTGTCTGGGCGCTTGCGAGTGTACTGATCATCACCCTCGTGACGCTTCCCATCAACACGCGGACGCAGTTGATCGCAAGCCTGCTCGTTGTGGGTGTCATGGCGATCATCCGCGTGCTGAAGGCGGAAGGAAAGTGGCGCCTCGTGGCGCTTGCCTTCGGTTCAGCGATGATCCTGCGTTATGTCTATTGGCGCACCACCAGCACGCTACCACCGGTGAACCAGCTCGAGAATTTCATTCCCGGCCTGCTCGTCTACCTCGCCGAGATGTACAGCGTGCTGATGCTGGCGTTGAGCCTGTTCGTGGTGGCTATGCCGCTGCCGCCGCGGCCCTCCTATACCAAACGCCAGGACCACGATCTGCCTACCGTTGATGTCTTCGTTCCGACCTATAATGAAGACGAGGGCCTGCTCGCCAACACGCTCGCAGCCGCACGCAATCTCGATTATCCGCCGGAAAAGCTCACCGTCTGGCTCCTCGATGACGGCGGCACGCTGCAGAAGCGCAAGTCTGCCAACGTGCTCGACGCCCGCGCCGCCGAACAGCGGCACAACTCGTTGAAGCTGCTCTGCAAGGACCTGGGCGTCAACTACCTCACCCGCGAAAAGAACGAGCACGCCAAGGCGGGCAACCTCAACAATGGCCTGAAGCATTCGACCGGCGATCTCGTCGCCGTCTTCGATGCAGACCACGCACCAGCGCGCGATTTCCTTCTGGAAACGGTCGGCTTCTTCGCAGACGACCCGAAGCTCTTCCTCGTCCAGACGCCGCACTTCTTCCTGAACCCGGACCCGGTCGAGCGGAACCTACGCACCTTCGAGAAGATGCCAAGCGAGAACGAGATGTTCTACGGCATCATCCAGCGCGGGCTCGACAAATGGGACTCCGCCTTTTTCTGCGGCTCGGCAGCGGTGTTGAACCGCAAGGCGCTAGACGTGTCGAACGGCTTCTCGGGCGTCAGCATCACCGAAGACTGCGAAACCGCGCTTGATCTGCACAGCCGCGGCTGGCACAGCATCTACCTCGACCGGCCGCTGATCGCCGGTCTGCAACCTGCAACCTTCGCAAGCTTCATCGGCCAGCGCAGCCGCTGGGCGCAAGGCATGATGCAGATCCTGCGCTTCCGCTTCCCGCCGTTGAAACGCGGCCTCTCTTTCCCGCAGCGGCTTTGCTACATGTCATCGACGTTGTTCTGGCTCTTCCCCTTCCCGCGCACGATCTTCCTGTTCGCGCCGCTCTTCTACCTGTTCTTCGACCTGCAGATCTTCACCTCCTCGGGTGGAGAGTTCCTCGTCTATTCGCTGGCCTACATGGTCGTGAACCTGATGATGCAGAACTACCTCTATGGGTCGTTCCGCTGGCCGTGGATCTCCGAGCTTTATGAGTATGTACAGACGGTTCACCTGCTTCCCGCCGTCGTGTCGGTGATGCTCAACCCGCGCAAGCCCACATTCAAGGTGACGGCCAAGGACGAATCCGTCTCGGTCAGCCGCTTATCGGAAATCAGCCGGCCCTTCTTCGTGATCTTCTTCGTGCTGCTGGTCGCCTTTGCGATCAGCGTCTACCGGGTTTATTCCGAACCCTACAAGGCAGACGTGACGCTGGTCGTCGGCGGCTGGAACCTGCTCAACATCATCCTCGCTGGCTGCGCGCTTGGCGTCGTTTCCGAACGCGGCGAACGCCAGTCGTCGCGGCGTGTGAAGGTGAGCCGCCGCTGCGAGTTCGGTATCGACGGCCGCTGGTTTACCGCGACCATCGAGGACGTCTCGGCCAATGGCACTGCCGTCCAGGTCTACACGGAAGGCTTCCAAGGCATCTCCGTCGAGAAGCTCGGCACGCTGCGCTTTCAGCCTTACAGCGACCTGCCCGTCAGCGACCTGCCAGTGGAGATCCGCAACTTCGACACCGTCGGCGACGTCACCACGATCGGCTGCCGCTACAAGCCGCAGAAGGCGACCGACCACCGGCTAATCGCCGACCTGATCTTTGCGAATTCCGCGCAATGGACGCAGTTCCAGATTTCCCGGCGCCACAACCCGGGCATCATCGGCGGCACGATCTGGTTCTTAGGCCTGGCGATCTACCAGACTGGCCGCGGCCTTTCCTATCTCGTGCGCAACACCTCGCGCGACAGCGCTGCCGCGTCGCGGCGATAGGAGGTGGCCATGAAAACTGTTCTCGCCGCCCTCGTCTTCGTTCTTTCCGCTGGCATCGCAACCGCGCAGGCGCCTGCGCCGTTCAACATGAACCCGGAAGGCGGCTCCAACGCCTCGCCTGCGGTCCAGCCACCCGTTGCCGCGCAACCGGAGCGTCCTGCCGCCCCCTCGAACCCCGCCCCTCCGCCGGCCACTCCAGCTCCCGCACCGGTATTACCGCAGTTGACGCAGCCTTCGCCGCAGCCAGTGCCGCCGACCACCCCCGCACAACAAGATGCTCCACGGCAGGCAGACCAGCCAAAACCCGAGGAGGTCGAGGCAGCGAAGACGGCAGCCGGCCGGCGTTATCTCGTGCCGGAGAAAAGCCTGCGTCTCTCCGGCGAGAGCGCCCGGCGGTCGTGGTCGGTCTATCTCACGCCAGAACAAGCGGCCTCGCCCGCCAAGCTGCATCTTGGCTACCAGAACGCCATCGTTGTCGCGCCAGAGATCTCACGGCTCAACGTCACCATCAATGACGTGCCGATCCTCGACAACCCGATCGCCTTCACCGACCAGGTGGGCGACCAGGTCGTGACCGTGCCCGCCGGAACGCTGAAGGCCGGCGCCAACACCATTCAATTGCGCGCTGACCAGCGGCACCGCACCGATTGCACGATCGAATCGACCTTCGAGCTCTGGACCGACATCGACCCGACCCGCACCTATCTTTCCTTCGAGGCACCGGACATGCGCCGGTTCTCGCGGCTGGACGACATCCGGGCGCTCGGCGTCGACCCCACCGGCAATACCCGCTTTCGGCTGATTGTCCCGGCGCTTGATCAGTTGGGCTCGACAGACGTGCTGATGCGACTGGCCCAGGGCCTGGCGCTGATGGGCAACATGCCCAACCAGTCCTTCATCTTCGAGAAAGCCCCAAGCACCCTGCCGCAGCCGGGCGAACTGCCGATCTTTGTCGGCACCCATGACGAGTTGCAGGGCCTGCTTCCGGCGCTGACGTCTGCCGCCGCCAACGCTGCTGTCGCGAGCTTCCTCGACTACCCGGGCTCCGACGGATCCTCTGCCTTGATCCTCTCCGGCCCAACCTGGCCGGCGCTGGAAGGCCTGGTCGACAGCTTCGTCGCCTCCACCAACGGCAGCACCACGCAACGGCGCGATACGCTCGCCACCCAGTCATGGCGTGGCGTTGAAACGCCGTTCCTGTTCTCCAAGGCGCAGCTCGATTTTTCGCAGCTTGGCATCGAAAGCCAGGAGTTCGGCGGACGCCTGTTCCGCACCAGCTTCACGATCGGCGTGCCGGCGGACTTCTATGCCACGGCCTACGGCGAGGCGCGCATCCTGCTCGACGCCGCCTATTCCGGCGCCGTCGAGCCGGGCAGCCATATCGATGTCATCGTCAACGGCAATCTCGCCTCCACCGTGCCGGTCACGTCGTCGGGCGGTGCGGTGCTACGGCACCTGCCGATCAAGCTCACCCTGCGCCACTTCAAGCCGGGCGTGAACACGATGACCATCGAGGCATCGCTGCGCACCGAGCAGGACCAGGTTTGCGCCCCAGGAGCCACGGCCGACAACAAGCCACGCTTTGCGCTCTTCGGGACGTCGCAATTCCGGATGCCGGATTTTGCCCGCATTGCCCAGGTTCCGAACCTCGCCGCAACGGCCGGCACGGGCTTCCCTTACCGGACGAGCCCGAACCCGGTTTCGCTTTTCCTCGGACGTATCGAAGAAAACTCGCTCTCGGCCGCGGCCACTTTCCTTGGCAAGATGGCGGTTGCCTCGCACCACGTCATCCCGGTGGACGTGACAATTTCTGCCGCCCGCATTGCCGGCAGTGACGCGATCTTCGTCGGCGCGGTATCCGAAATGCCGACAAACATCCTGACCCAGCTGAACATCGACCAGGAAAGCCGCAGCAGTTGGAGCCCGGCCGGCACGCCCACCACGACCTCTTCCGGATCATCCGTTACGCTGCAGGACTGGCAGCAACTGACCGGCGGCAATTTCTTCCGCCGCCAGTTTGAGGCGCTGAGCGACTGGGTCAAGGAGAACTTCGACCTCAGCCTTTCGATGCTGCGCTTCGCACCGGAAGCGGACGAGGCTTACAAGCCGTCGAAGGACGCCAAGATGATCATCGCGCAGGAAAGCGACCCGACCGATGTCGGCACCTGGACCGCGCTGATCGCGCCGGATTCGACGTCACTCGCGGAAGGCATGCAGGCGCTGTCGAGCCGCCAGGAATGGGACAAGCTCGCCGGGCGGATCATCGCTTATGCCGGGCCGGACAAGGAGCCGGAAACGGTTGCCGTCAGCCGCTTCCGCTTCATGCCGACGCAGCCGATGTCGTTTGAGAACATCAGGCTGATCGCCGCAAACTGGCTTTCGGACAACATCATGTCCTACGCGCTGCTGCTCGGCGCCGGCGGCATTCTCCTTGGCCTTGCGACCTACGGCCTGCTCACCCTGCTCGGGCGCAGGTACGAGGACTAGGGCCAATCAGGGCCCGGGCGCGGCATCTTGTGGCGCCAGCCCGCCCTTGCCGGTAAACTTGCGGCTGATGTGGGCGGAGCCGGAAAGACCGAACCGCCATGGCAGGTCGACGGCCTTGCTGATGCCGATGCGGCGGCCGGCGACGACGATCGGTTCGGCCTCAGGTGGCGAAAGCGCGAACGGTGGTTCAAACAGCGGCAAACCATTGTGTTCGATGGTGATGCCGAGCGCCTGGCACAGCCGCCCCGGCCCCGAACAAAGGAGAACCGGGTCCGTAAGGGCCCTTCGCCGCTCCATCTCCTCTAGCCCCGTCAACGGGTGAAGAGCGCGGATCAGCACCGCGCTGCCGGGCTTGCAGACGAAGTTCAGGCACCAGTGGATGCCGTAGGAGCGATAGACATAAGCATGGCCGGCGGGGCCGAACATTACCGCGTTGCGGGCGCTCGGGCCACGAAAGCTGTGCGAGGCGGGATCATCCGGTTCGTAGGCTTCCGTTTCCACGATGACGCCGCCGGCGCCCGCCACATCCAGCTCGGCACCGATGAGGTCACGCGCCACGTCCACCGCGCGTCTGTCGAAAAAGGCAGGGTTCATAGCCTGTAGATGGCTCACGGCTCCGGATTTGTCACGGGTCGTGATGCTGCGGCACCTGCGTCTTCCACGCGCGCCAGTTCGAAGAAGTAGAACCGCTCGTCCCATTCGATCGTCATGACGCCCATCAGCCGGTTGTCGTCGATCAGCCGGAAATGATCGATGATCGGCTGCTTATCATAGACCATCGCGGCGCTCAGCATGCCGTGGAAGGCGACCGTTTTCACCGAAGCGACCGTTTCTTCTGCCCGGAACCTGAGCTTCAGGTGACTGAACAGGTTACGCGCGGCGCCGGTGCGCCCGAAACCGGACAGGCGCATCGCCAGGCGAAGCGGGACATATTGGGGATCGACAGGCACAAGGCGCCGCTCACCGGCAGTGAAAAGCAGCGCATCGGCACGGCCATCCGCGGTGAACCGCTTCCCAAACCAGCAGAGATTTTCCAGCACGCCGTCCAGTGGGTGCCCGGTCGGCAGCCCTGTGCCGCGCCACAGACCGACCATCTGCGCCGGGTCCACCGGCGACAGCGCCTCGAACCGCTCCAGCGCCTTTGCCGGGGTCTGCCTTGTCATGCGATACCTTTCCGTTGGGTGGTGTCGTGTAACCCGCACCCAGTTCGGGAAGTTCCGCTAAGGGGCGACCTGGAGTGAACTGCCGGTGGAACCACCCACCACGCAAAGGGTTTCTCCGGACGCGCCGGCGACGAACGGGGCGCGCACGAGGAACGGAATGGCCCAAGCTCAACCTCTCAATCTCGACCTGCCCCGCTGCCGGCTCGGCGAAGGCATGTTCTGGGACGCGATCACGTCGCGCCTGTTCTGGGTCGACATCGATGGCCAGCAGATCCATTCCTGCAATGCCCTGGGTCGCGACCTCCAGACCATCAGCACCCGCCTGCCCGTGAGCTTCGTGTTTCCGATGGAGGGTGCCACGCTGCTCGCCGGCCTGGCGAACGTAATCGCGCTGCTTGATCGGGTTACCGGTCAGGAGACGCCGCTTGCCACGCTCAACCTGCCGGAAGGCCACCGGCTGAACGACGGAAAATGTGATCCGGACGGGCGGCTCTGGGCCGGGACGATCAACACGTCGAACGAGCCTTCTGAAACCGCCGCACTTTATCGTCTCGGCCAGCACGGCCTGTCGGAAATCGAGGGCGGCTACAGGAACGCCAACGGCAAGGCATGGAGCCCTGACGGCGCGGTCATGTACCATGCCGACACCAGCCGCGGCATCATCTGGCAATATGACTACGACCTTCAAACCGGCGTGGCCGATCACAAGCGCGTCTTCGTCAACCTTGGCGAGGCAAACCCGGACGGGCTGACCAGCGATGCCGACGGCAATGTCTATGCCGCGATCTTCGGCGGTTCCTGTGTCCAGGTGTTCTCGCCGCGCGGCGCAAGGATCGACGAGATCGCGGTCCCGGCTCCCAATGTGACGAGCTGCGCCTTTGGCGGCGAGGATCTCCGCACGCTTTTCATCACTACGGCCTTCGAAGGCATGGATGATGCGGCACTGAAGGCTGCTCCGCTTTCCGGCCACGTTTTCTTCATCGACCGAACGGTTGCCGGCCAGCCGTCTCCCCCACCATCGAAACAGCACCTCCCTTCCCCGCAGGACCCAAGATGATCATCGGTTACCACGCATCCCACGAGCAGTTTACGCCGCGCGAGCTCCTTCGTTACGCCAAGGCGGCCGAAGACGGCGGCTTCGGTGCGGTCATGACCTCCGACCATATCGCCCCCTGGAGCGTGCGGCAGGCAAACTCCGGCAACAACTGGGCGTGGCTCGGCGCTGCCTTGGCGCAGACATCCGAGATCTCATTCGGCAGCCTCGCCATTCCCGGTGGCTGGCGTTACCACCCGACGGTGCTTGCCCACCTCATCGCAACACTCTCCGAGATGTTTCCCGGGCGCGTGCCGTGGATTGCGCTCGGCAGCGGCGAAGCTTTAAACGAGATGGTCGTCGGAGAAGGCTGGCCGGAGAAGGAAGAACGCAACGAGCGCCTGAAGACGGCCGCCGGCATCATCCGTGACCTGCTGCGCGGAGAAACCGTAACGGCGCATCATCCGTGGTTCGACGTCGATGAGGCCAAGCTGTGGTCGCTGCCGCCGCAGCCGCCGGCCCTCTTTGGTGCCGCGCTGACTGCGAAGACGGCGGCCTGGCTCGGCTCCTGGGCGGACGGGCTGATCACCATCCGCAAACCCAAAGATGAGTTGATGGAGATGGTGGCGGCCTTCCGCAACAATGGTGGCGCGGGCAAGCCGATGGCGCTGCAGCTGCAGCTCTCCTGGGCGGCCACCCGCGACGAGGCCCGGCAGATTGCCTGGCAGCAATGGCGCAATGCCGCCGCCACCCCCGACAAGCTGGCGGATCTGCGCCGGCCGGAAGATTTCGACAAGGTGACGGACGACGTGACGCCGGAGCAGATGGAGGATGTCATGCCGCTGATCACCCAGGCAGACGAACTGCTGGCCGTGATCGAGGAATACCGCCCCTGCGGTTTTGGCGAGCTCTACATCCATAACGTCTCGCGCGACCAGGAAGGCTTCATCCAGTTCATGGCCCGCGAGGTGCTTCCCGCGCTTCGCCAAGCTTGAAATGAGGGCTCCGGAACCACATCTAGAGGATGCGATCACGGGGCCTTTGCCCCTGCGGCTGGATCGTCCACACGCACAGCGAAACCCTTGGCACCTCCTCGTGCATCGGTTCTCCGTGTCTTTGTTTTCACGACTTTGAACGTGTTCCGCGAGGCAACTCGCGAGGATGATGGTTGCTGTTTACGATATGACGCTTCAAGCTCCCGTTTTGACACCCTACCAGGCCCAGCTGCGCCAGGCGCACCGGCTGCGGCAGCAGAAATTCGCCCGTGCTGCCTGCAAGGCGCGCCTGTCCAAGCCGCAGATCGAGGTGATGGACCGCCCGCCGCTCTGGAAGACGGCGCAGATCGCCTTTGATGCGCATGTGCGCGCCTACCAGCTGCATCTCGCCAACCGGCTGGTGCGGCCGGAGGTGCTGTACCTGAAGCAGCGCTGCGCCGAACTCCACATTCCCTACCGTGAGGTCATCGGCAAGAATGCGCTCAAACCTGTTGTGGAGGCGCGCCGGCTGATCATGTGGGAGATCCGCGAAAAGTTTGGACTTTCCTATGCCGATGTCGGCAGGGCCTTTGGCCGCGACCAATCAACGGCGATCAGCGCGATCCAGACGGTGGAAGCCCGGCGCGGGCTCAAGCGGTGACGGAAGGAACGTGACGAGGCCGATCGGCCTCCGTCACTCGGTTCAAGCTCACGAGCGCGGTTGTGCTGGCCCCTTCTGGCCTGCCTTGTCGCCGCCATCCGGCTTGTTGTTGCCGTTGCCCTGGCGGGCCAATTCCTTGTCGATCGTTTCGCGCGAACCTTCCGCAGGGTCCTTGTCCTTCGGATCTGCCATCATCGCCTCCTTGGTGCGTAGTCAGATGCGGTCCCAACCTCGGCGGGCTGGCTTGGTTCCTGCCGAGTTCAGCCAGAGTCTCAGGAACTTTGCCGCGACGAGCAGGTTTGCCCGCACATGCGACAAAGGAGAATTTCATGACGGTTCAGCTTTCGCTCGACGACAGCGATCTTGCTCCGGTGACAGAGGCCGGCTCCGGCACGATGGTGTTCGCGCCCGACCTTGCCTACAAGCGCCTGTCGATCGTCAACGTGATCTTTTACGGCGATCCGGCCCGCGGCAGCGACTGGGTGCTGATCGATGCCGGCCTGCCGACCTCCAAGAGCGCAATCATCGAAGCCGCCGAAAGCCGCTTCGGGCGCGCCTCGCGACCATCGGCCATCATCATGACGCATGGCCACTTCGACCACGCAGGGTCGCTCGAGGCACTGGCGCAGCACTGGGACGTGCCGGTTTACGCGCATCCCGTGGAGTTTCCGTACCTCAACGGCCAGGCGTCATACCCGCCGGCCGACCCGATGGTCGGCGGCGGCGCAATGGCGCTGCTCTCCCCGCTTTTCCCGCGTTCGCCCTTCGATGTCGGCAACAGGCTGAAGGCGCTGCCTGCCGACCAGGGTGTGCCCGGAATGCCGGGTTGGAAATGGCTTCATACGCCGGGGCACGCGCCCGGGCACATCTCGCTCTGGCGCGAAAGCGACCGCACACTGATTGCCGGCGATGCCATCGTCACCACCGGCCAGGAATCGGTGTATGAAGTGCTCACCCAGAAACCGGAAATGCATGGGCCGCCGCGGTACCTGACGCCGGATTGGGACGAGGCGGAACGATCGGTGGCGCTGCTGGCCTCACTCGAGCCGGAGGTGGTCATCACCGGCCACGGCCGCCCGGTAAAGGGCGAGACCATGCGCGCACGGCTGAAGGAGCTGTCGGCAAATTTCCTGTCGATTGCCGTACCCGAAGGTCGGCGTTATGCCATCGATCCCGCCAAACCCGGCAAGAGCAACAACGACGCCTACCGGTAAGGAGCACTGTTCCTGCCAGAAACGGTTCAGGCGGTTTCCCTGTCCTTGCGACCCACTTGGTTGGCAACGAGCTTTGCCACCAGATGCACGAGGTTGCGGGCTTCGAACCGCGTCTTGAGCCGGTCTATACGGTGCTCGATCGTGCGTGGCGAAAGCTGCAGCAGGTCACCGATCTCCTTGGTGGTCTGCCCTTCGATGAGAAGCTGGATGATGTTGTCGTCGGTGATGTCTGTCTTGGCGTCTTGGATCGGCGACACAAAAAAGCGCCCCTCGACCAGGCTGATGCACCAGGCGGGTTTGTCGTCAGATTTTTGCGGCAGCACGAGGCGTTCGTACCCGATGCTGACGCCCATGACCTTGGTCCGGACGAGTTCAAGGGTCGGCCGCCCCACCTCCAGCACCCTCGAATAGGCCGGGATGATGGAGGTTTCGATGAAGCTGCGGTCGTGATCGCGCAGCGGCGCGTCCGGGAACTGCTCCCTAAGCCGGTTCAGCAGGTGGCTCTTGAAGCCAAAGTCCTTCACCCGGCGAAAACGCCAGTCATACGGATTGTCGGCGGCGGTGGTGACCACCGACAGCGCCATCTTGATGCTCAGCCGCCCGAGGATCCCGTTATACAGGCTCTCCGGCGTGGTGGTTTTATCCGACTGAAGCCAGAGGTCGATCAGGTCGCGGGTAATGGAATTATATGAACTCATTGACTAAGCAGCGCATGACGGGTGCTGCCAGTCGTAGGGTGACATAGTTTCCGAAAAGTTGCTGAGCGGCGCCTAATATTTATCTACGATTGAGTTAGAGGACTTGCGAGATGGGGTTTGAGCCAGGCTGATAATCCAGCACCGGTGGCAACCTCAGAGCCTTTAAACAGATCAATTCACGGTTCGCTCGTCACCTGGACGTGCCGAGGCTCTACGGAAGGAACGAGAAAGCAAGCGAAATCGCGTGGAACGGTTGCAGCATCGAGGCATCGACCTGACAGATCGAATTCACTACTGCTGCATCTCAGTAAAAAATGGTGCCCGGAGGCGGATTTGAACCACCGACACGCGGATTTTCAATCCGCTGCTCTACCAACTGAGCTATCCGGGCATCTGGGCCTTACGGCCTCCGGTTAAAACCGGCGGGGGTGTCTCCCCCGGAAGCGAGCGGGGTTATAACATCTTGTTCGGCCATGTCCAGCGGTTGCGCGGACTTTTTTGCGAGGAAAAGACGATTCCAAAATTATCGAGTAAAAACAGAGGCCCAAGACGGCCTTGAGGCTGTGGAAGACGGTCAAACGCCCGAATGAGACTGGCCGCCGGTGCGGCCAGCTCCGGTAACTCTATTCGCGGTCGTCCGTGCCGTCAGCCTTGGCTTCGTCATCGGCGACGGGAATGGCATACGAGCCCTTCAGCCAGCGCGACAGGTCCAGCGTGCGGCAACGGTCGGAGCAGAAGGGATAGTGTTCACGCGCGGATGGCTTGCCGCATTCCGGGCATGGCCGGGTCTTGCGAAGCGGCTCGACCTTGCCGCCCGCCTTGATGGGTTCAGATGTCATGTGCCCAAGCACTCCTTGATGAGAGGAACGTGGCCGGTTCTTCAGTTTTGCTTATGTAAGGGCGCTCAGCCCTGCGGCCAAGCCGCGGCGACGTCGAAGCCTTCGCCCGCCAGCAACGAGGTGACCTCGTAAAGCGGCAGCCCGACGACGTTGGAATAGGATCCGACGAGTTTCTGCACGAAGGCCCCGGCAATGCCCTGGATAGCATAGGCGCCGGCCTTGCCACGCCATTCGCCGGACGCGATGTAGTTGTCGATCTCGCGCACCGAAAGCCGCTTGAAGCGCACCTTGGTCTCGACGATCTTCTGGCGGAACTGGCCGCCCGGGGTAACGAGGCAGACGCCGGTATAAACCCAGTGGCCGCGGCCGGAGAGCAGGTTCAGCGCAGCAGACGCCTCTTCGGTATATTCTGTCTTTTCCAGGATGCGGCGGCCAACGGCAACCACGGTATCGGCCGACAGGATATAGCTGTGGCGCCAGGCCGGATCACCCTTCACCAGGGCATAGGCTGCTTCCGCCTTTTCCGTCGAAAGCCGGCGTGCCAGCGAACGCGGGTGTTCGGAACGCTTCGGCGTTTCGTTGATATCCATCGGCATCAAGCGCGCCGGCGCAATGCCTGCCTGATTGAGAAGATCGAGGCGGCGCGGCGAACCGGAGGCCAATATCAGCTTTTGTTCAAGCGCCATGGAAAGGTGCTGCCGCCTGTGCGAGATTACTTGAAGCGGTAGGTGATGCGGCCCTTGGTCAGGTCGTAGGGCGTCATTTCGACCAGGACCTTGTCGCCAGCGAGAACGCGGATGCGGTTCTTGCGCATGCGGCCAGCCGTATGAGCGATGATCTCGTGCTCGTTTTCCAGCTTTACGCGAAAGGTTGCGTTCGGCAGGAGTTCGGTGACAGTGCCTGGAAATTCAAGGACTTCTTCTTTAGCCATCTAGTGGTTTTCTTTCTGTGGGTTGGGACGGGCAGCAGCTTTGTCCAGCCGGCCCGGAAAATGTGCGCGGAAACTACACAAAGATGCCTCCTTTGTGAACCGTGCAATTAAAACGATTCTCATGTCTTTCAAGCGCCCTCCGCCGAGTGGCGACGAATAGGCTTCATGCGCTTGTCGATCAGCTTCCAGAGATGCTCGCGAACCTCACGATAAGCATCAAGCACCTGCTCGCGCGTGCCGGTGGTCGCGGTGGGGTCCATCGTCGGCCAATAGACCACATCGACCGGGCTCGTTCGCGTCAGTTCGAGCGCTGCGTGATGCGCCTCGGGAGTGAGGGTTACGATCAGGTCGAAGAAGTCGTCTTCCAGGTCATCCAGCGTTCGCGGCTGGTGACGGCCGATCGACAGGCCGACCTCATCCAGCACCGCATCCACGAAAGGATCCCGTTCGCCGGAACGCACGCCGGCCGACTGGATGTAGATATCGGGCTTCAGCAGCCGTTTTGCAATGGCTTCCGCCATCGGCGAGCGGATCGAGTTCCAGCCGCACATGAAGAGGATCGAGTGGGGGATGCCGATCGACGGTTTGGCTGCCGGCTTTTCCTCCTCGCCCATGGTTACCCGCGCCAGTAGAGCACGCAGACGAGCGTGAAGAGCCGGCGGGCCGTATCGAAGTCCACCGTGATCTTGCCGTTCAGCCGGTCCATCAGCGTCTGTGAGCCTTCGTTGTGGATGCCGCGCCGGCCCATGTCGATCGCCTCGATGCGGCTCGGCGTCGAGGAGCGGATCGCTTCATAATAGCTTTCGCAGATCATGAAGTAGTCCTTGATGATCCGGCGGAAGGGCGTGAGCGAGAGGATGTGGGTCGCAACATCCTGCCCGTCTTCGGTGGTGATGCCGAGCATCAGCTTGGAGTCGACCAGCGAAAGCTTCAGCCGGTAAGGCCCGCCGGGATGGCCGGCGGGCTGGAAGGAGTTCTCCTCGACGAGATCGAAGATCGCGACCGCCCGCTCATGCTCCACATCGGGCGTCGAGCGACCGATGGAGTCGTCGAGCACAACGTCGCACAGCCGGTAGTCTCCTCCCGCCATGGCGATCAGTCCCCGTCGCCGGTGGGGCTGAGGTTGAGGCGGATTGCAACCGAGCGGGCATGCGCATCAAGCCCTTCCGAATTCGCAAGGGTGATCGCCGCGGGCGCCAACTGGCGCAATTGCTCGGGGCCGAGCCGCAGGATCGAGGTGCGCTTGACGAAATCGAGCGTCGAGAGACCGGAGGAGAAGCGTGCCGAGCGCGCCGTCGGCAGCACGTGGTTCGAGCCGCCGACATAATCGCCGATCACTTCCGGCGTGTGGCGGCCGATGAAGATCGCACCGGCATTGCGGATGCCGGCAAGCAGCGCATCGGGATCGGCGACCGCAAGCTCCAGGTGTTCGGCGGCAATGCGGTTGGCAAGTGGCAGCGAGGACTGGAGGTCCGGCACGAGGATAATGGCGCCGAAATCCCGCCAGCTCGCGGCTGCCGTTTCAGAGCGCGACAGGGTCTTCAGCTGCCGCTCGACAGCAGCCTCCACCGCGCGACCGAGTTCGGCATCATCGGTGACAAGAATCGACTGGGCGCCGGCATCATGCTCCGCCTGCGCCAGCAGGTCAGCCGCCAGCCAATCCGGATTGTTGTCCTTGTCGGCAATGATCAGCACTTCGGATGGTCCGGCGATCATGTCAATGCCGACGGCGCCGAACACATGCCGCTTGGCTGCCGCCACATAAGCATTGCCCGGGCCGACGATCTTGGCGACCGGGGCGATGGTCTCGGTTCCATAAGCAAGAGCTGCTACGGCCTGGGCGCCACCAATGCGGTAGATCTCGGTGATGCCGGCAATGCGCGCGGCAGCCAGCACCGCGGGATTGATCGCGCCGCCGCCTGCGGGCACGACCATGACGAGGCGCGGCACGCCGGCAACCTTGGCCGGCATCGCGTTCATCAAGACGGAGCTTGGATAACTTGCGGTGCCGCCCGGGACATAGAGGCCGACCGCTTCAATTGCGGTCCAGCGGGAACCAAGGCCAACACCGATCGCGTCTTCGTAGATGTCGTCCTTCGGCATCTGCCGGGCGTGGTGCCGCTCGATGCGCTCGGCAGCAAGCTTCAGCGCGTCGAAGACCTTCGGGTCGGTCGCGGCCACAGCTGCGTCAATCTCGGCGTCAGTGACCTGGATGCCGACCTCGGCCAGGTCGATGCCATCGAACCGCTTCGAATAATCGATCAGGGCTGCGTCACCCCGGGTCCCCACATCATCGATGATGGCGCGCACCACGGCGTTCACATCTTCCGAAACCTCACGCTTTGTCGAAAGGAAGGCACTGAACCTTGCCTCGAAATCCTGCGATGCCTGCTCCAGCCAGATTGCCAAGCGGATATTCCTTCCCAGTCAGACTACGATACCATCCGCCGGGGCATGATCGCCTATGGGTGGCGGGGCTTTGATGCCGTTTCCCACGCCCCGCCGACATCTGCAAGAGCAACTTCAATGCATTCGACATCTAGCGCAATGGTGGCGTTGCCGGAGAGCACCAGTTCCACCGTTCCCTCGGGCCCCTCCCCCTTCTGGTTGAAGGTGATGGCCAGCAGCGACAGGACCTCCTCCTTGCGATTGCGGTTGATGCCGGTGGAGCGGACGGCTTCCACCCTCTTGAAGACGAGCGCGGCGCGGCGGCGTTCATAAGACTTGCGGCGCTTGCCGGCTTCTTCCCAGACGAACCGGTTAGCGGCGAGCGACACGGTACGCTCAGGGGCGGACCAGCGCACATCGCCCATCTTGAAGACGGCATCCTGCATATGGGCGGAAACAATGCCCAGGTCATCGGTATCAAGGGCAAGCAGTTTGAGCTCGGTCATCGCGTTCGTGGTCCATTCATGGTGCGCAGCTGGCGCGGAGGGTCAGGCCCTGAGATAGGATGCCGAAGTGCCCGAGGCAACTGTGACAGGAACCGGCTGTGCCATAGGGCCACTGCGCACGCGGCTCTACCCCCGCCGGAGGGGAGTATCCGGCGGGGGTGAAGCTGGGATGGGGCAGGCATGGCATTCCAGGTATGTGGTCAAGCATTTTTGCCTGCCCCGACCGCGTGAGGTGAAGGGAGGATTTCCGAGCCCTCCGAACACCGTTCACGGCCATCATCGGAACCGGCTTCTCAGAACCCGAGGAGGAGGCCGGCTCGCGAACCCGGTTCCCATCCGATGACGTGATCAGTATGCCGGAAGCTTCAACCCCGTGGACGTTTTGGTGTCTCCAAAATGCTAAGGCCTTGAGCCGGCTGACAGATCATTTTCTCAGCCGGTTTTTTATCCACGCCCACGGATGTCGTGCTTAGTCGGGAAAATCGGCGGAGCGGCTGGTTTCTTCCCATGCCTTGATCTGCGACAGCCGTTCGCCAAGCTTCTTGGTGACATTGTCATACGCGATCGCACCCAGCACGAGGTGGCACGGTGCCTCGGCCGCCTCGGTTGCCGCAATCATCGCCTCGGCTGCCCGTGCCGGATCACCCGGCTGCTTGCCGCTATAGCCTGCCGTGGTCGCCATGCGTGCACCGGCGGTCTGCGCATAATCCTCGATGCGGTTTGGCGTCTGCTTGAGCGACCGGCCCGCCCAGTCGGTTCGGAAGGGACCGGGTGCCACGCAGGTGACCTTGATGCCGAGCGGCGCACCTTCCAGTGCCAGCGCATCGGAAAAACCCTCCACCGCATGCTTCGTGGCGGCGTAATATCCGGAGCTTGGCAGACCCATGAAGCCCGCCATGGAGGTGATGTTGAGGATGTGCCCGCGGCGACGGCGGCGCATGCCCGGCAGCACGGCGCGCGTCATGGCAAACAGGCCGAAGACATTGGCATCGAACATGGCGCGGATTTCGGCTTCCTCACCCTCCTCGATGGAAGCCTGGTAGCCGTAACCGGCATTGTTCACCAACACGTCGACGCGCCCGAACTTTTCCTCTGCCGCCTTCACGGCCGCGGCGATCTGCCCCGCATCCGTGACATCGAGATCAAGCGCCAGAGCATGATCGCGCCCTTCTGCGAGGTCGGCAACGCGACCCTTGTCACGCGCCGTCACGATGGTCGGCCAGCCGCGATCAAGCGTTGCCTTTGCCAGTTCGCGGCCAAAGCCGGTCGAACAACCGGTGATGAACCAGACAGGTGAAGAGAGATCAGCCATGGGGCAGCTCCAGGAGATGTTTGAGATCGTGGCGAAGAGGATGAGACCCTTGACTGGACATAGGCAAGAAAAAAGGGACGACAAGGCGTGAACCCTGTCGTCCCCATCACATCACGAGGAGTGTCTCTAGGTCAGTCGCTAACGCGCTCGACCACGGCTCCGCAGCGATTGAGTTTTTCTTCCAGACGCTCAAACCCACGGTCCAGGTGGTAGACGCGGTTCACCATGGTTTCGCCTTCGGCCGCAAGACCGGCAATGACCAGCGATACCGAGGCGCGCAGGTCGGTCGCCATGACCGGTGCGCCGCGCAGCCGTGGCACACCTTCAACGCGCGCGGTCTGGCCGGAGAGCGAGATCCGGGCGCCAAGACGCGCCAGTTCCTGCACGTGCATGAAGCGGTTTTCGAAGATGGTCTCGGTGATGTTCGAGACACCCGACGAGCGCGTCATCAGCGCCATGAACTGCGCCTGGAGGTCCGTCGGGAAGCCCGGGAACGGTTCGGTCGTGACATCGACCGGCTGGATGCCGTTGCCATTGCGCACGACGCGCAGGCCGGTTGCCGTTTCGGTGATTTCGGTGCCCGCCATGCGCAGCGTCTCGAGCGCGTTGTCGAGAAGCGCAGCTTCCGTGCCTTCCAGCACTACATCGCCGCCGGCCATGGCCACCGCCATGGCATAGGTGCCAGTTTCGATGCGGTCCGGCAGGACGCGGTGGCGGGCCCCCGAAAGCGACGTTACGCCTTCGACCGTGATGGTGCTGGTGCCGGCGCCGGAGATCCGGGCGCCCATGGCGGTGAGGCATTTTGCAAGATCAACGATCTCGGGCTCGCGCGCGGCGTTTTCAATCACGGTCGTGCCCTTGGCAAGCGTCGCCGCCATCAACATGACATGCGTCGCGCCAACAGACACCTTTGGAAACACGTAGCGCGCACCGACGAGCCCGCCCTGCGGCGCGGTGGCAGTGACATAACCACCATCGACCTCAAGGTTTGCACCGAGCGCCTGCAGGCCATCCAGGAACAGGTCGACGGGACGCGTACCAATCGCACAGCCACCCGGCAACGACACCCGTGCGCGGCCCTCGCGGGCCAGAAGCGGGCCGATGACCCAGAAGCTTGCGCGCATCTTCGAGACGAGCTCGTATGGCGCGGTGGTATCGACGATGGTGCGGCAGGTAAAGTTGATGGTGCGCGAATAACCCTCTTCCTGGCGCTCGCGACGGCCGTTGACCGCAATATCAACCCCATGGTTGCCAAGGATTCGCATCAGCTGCTCGACGTCTGCCAGATGCGGCACGTTTTCGAGCGTCAGCGTGTCGCTCGTCAGAAGGGACGCGATCATCAGCGGCAGGGCGGCGTTCTTTGCGCCGGAAATCGGGATGACGCCGTTCAGCTGGTTGCCGCCGGAAATTCTGATGCGATCCATACGTTCTCACTTTTCTTCTGAAAGCACAAAAAGGCGCCGCTTCTGTTCTCGCCGCCGTTTGCCGCTAATTAGGTGACCTGTCCGCAAAAGACAGATCAGGATGATTCGTCCGTTTTTGCGGCAGGAAGACCTTGTGCCTCATCGGCAGCACCAGCGCGCCGGGCACGCGCCTGCGTTTTTCGCCGCATCAGATTTTCACGAAGCTTCGCTGCAGCCTTCGCCTTGCGTTCCGCCTCTCGCACAGCCGCAGCATTTCGCGCGCGTTTGCCCCGCGCTGCGGCACTTTCCGCCTGTTCCGACTTCTGAAAATCGTCTTCGTTCGCCATGGCCCTCCTTAGCGAAAAAGCATGGGAAACGAAAGCGGCAGCTGCTTTTGCGGTGAGCCGAGAAAAGAAGTTGGAATTTGCAGCTTGCGCTGCCCGCGAACCTGTGGCAATAGCCCCCTCGCCGACGGATCAACGCCCGCTGGCCCAATGCTGCTATAGCTCAGGGGTAGAGCACTCCCTTGGTAAGGGAGAGGCCGAGAGTTCAAATCTCTCTAGCAGCACCATTCCGCTTCCAGAAAACACTCGCTTTTTTGAGCTTCAATGTCACACAACCACTGGTCCGGGAATTGACCACGGAAGGCTTTGTCGCCGACCAGCGCAAATTCGTCCTCGTCGGCGGCACGGGAACCGGCAAGAGCCTTCTGGCCAGCGCAATTGCCTGCGCACCTATATGCAACAGCACGCGCGGCCGCTTCTTCAACGTCGTTGATCTGGTCAATCGGCTGGAGACGGAGACGCGCAGCGGCAAGCAAGGCCGGACGGCGGATTATCTCAACCGCCTTAACTTCATCATTCTCAATGAACTGGGATACCTGCCGTTCGCCAAGCCGGAGGCCGACTCCTGTTCCACCTGATAAGCAGGCTCTACGAGCGCACATCAATCATCGTAACCACAAACCTTGCCGTCGGTGAATGGCCGTCGATGTTTGGCGATGCCAAGATGACGACGGCACTCCTCAACCCTCTGACCCACCACTGCGAGATCGTGGAAACCGGCAACGAGTCCTGGCGCTTCAAAAAACGCTCTCAAAGCTAAAGCCGAGGAGCCCCATCACCCGCACCTGGTTCGCCCTCTGCAACCCAGGCCAGCGCCGGGCAGGCCAAGCGCTGATCGTCTGTAGGAGAGGTCAATATTGGACGCCGTTAAGGGGTCAATATCCCGCGCCAATGAGACGCACTTCAGGGCCACGAAGATGGAAGTGCCAGCGCTCACGACGGTGAGAACACTTTCAAACTCTCTATCGTGAGATCCTGAAGATGCCCCGATAGAGATGGCGACAGCCTCGTTGGCCCCCAACGAAGATGTTGGGCTGGTTGGACCTAGTCTTCCTCTACGGGCCAAATGGCAAAATCATGCAGAACACCCTCCGAGCGCAACGCTAGACATTCAGCCGGTTCATCAAACGGCAGGCCGTTGCCGACTTCGCCATAGTAAACCACGACATGCTGCCCAACCACATCCAGGCGCGGGGCCTAAGGAAGGTTCCGCCTTTCTCAACATTCGCGGCGTAATGGCTGTTGCAGCCGGCACCATAGGCTTGACATTCTTTTTCCTTGCTACACGGGAAAATCACAACTTTTGACATCACGGATTTCCTCTTGCCATCAGGTAGGGCGGTCGACTTGGATGCTTGGTCACAAATAAGCAGTGACGTAAGGATGACGTCTCGATGCATCCTGCTCCCGAAACTGGACGCTGTGTTCGAGTTGTTCGATCGATTGAAGCTCGCGTGGTTCCGGTACTGTGCACCGCAGCAGGTGGCCCACTTACAGAAACGCCGTACACAACAAATGTTGCCTCTGTCGAAGTGATACGGCCACGTACCGGATGGCGCCAGTAAATCCCCCCGCATCGGCTACCAGCACCGAAGAAGAGCCTGCGCCGACTCTTATCGCGGCCCTATTCACGCCGTCCACCACTACCCTTGTCAGGTATCGGCTGGTCAAAGATGCTGTGCCCCCGTAGGAGAAGGCATTCCGCCCGCTCGGGTCAGTCGGCAAGCGGCTTGATCAGTAAGGCACCATATCTCGCAACCGGCCGCTCGTCCGCGAAAAGGCTGGCTCGCCATTCGTCTGTGGTCGTCTACGGCGTCGAATGTGAGCCATGTCAAAAGCGGCCACGCTATCTCGTAGGCTAAAGACAGATGACCCCACGAGGGTCACGAGGTCCACTCGGCCGGCTAACCAATCCGCCAATAGGACTGCCCCAGGCCTGACGGCTTCCACTCCACCGCCCGATATTAGCGAGGTGGTGTGGGGGGGGTAACCTTCCTCCAAAGAGGATCACAGAATATTATAGACTTTGGCGAATAAAGAGTAATACTCCATCGCAACATACGGGAGGTTTACATGGATTCTCACAGCCTTGGCGGATTTGCTGCAAAGTTGAAGTCCAGCATTGATCTAGTCGTTCATCTGACCCGAAATCCTCAATTTGCTCCCCAATACTGGCAACTAAGAAAGGCGTCAACGCTTGACTCTCGTATCCCATGGACCTCGTTCAGCGCCATCGAACGGCTCCGCAAGACGATCAAGCCAGGAACCAAGATCATGGAGTTTGGCTCCGGAGGATCTACGCTTTTCTTCCTTGATCTTGGCGCAACGGTCGTCTCTTTGGAAGGAGATCCGGAGTGGGCCAACGTCGTGAGATCTTCCGTGGCGGCTCCACTGAATGAACGGTTTGCCTTACTTGAAGTGGATTATTCGCGCAGGAGCGAGCCAGAAGCATACCTAGAGAAGATTGCGGAATACGACATATCTGATTTTGACTTCATTTTTGTCGACTTCCCAGAGAACCCCCGAGACGGGACCTCGCGAACCAGATTATTGCAGGCATTGGAGCCAAAACTGAAGCGTGGCTCCGTCGCTTTGCTTGACGATTCCTGGCGCTATCCCTTCATCACATCCCAAACCGCAGCGGCTAAAACGGAGCTCCTTCGGAGCGTCGGCCCGTCAAGACCGGGTGTAACGGAAGCCCTGATGTTCTATTATTAGGCTGCCGTAGCTTCCCAATAGGATCGGCGTGTCTTCGACAACAGCCGACCCAACAATGATCGTGATGTTCTTAGCGTCTGTGGAAACCCTCTTGCCGACCCCCGCCGCACTCTGAGCGGTAGCTATGACTGACTTCGGTGTGGCGACCATTCTCAGCGGGCAAAAGTCATCGATTTTATGACGAAGCCAGCCGGAGAGCTGCCGCCGTTGATCTCGTCTGTAACGAGTTGGGACGCATCCAACTACGTCGTATTTATGGTAAAGCCGGCATCGCGGAAGTCGAAAACATGAATTGCCTGGTGAATTTTGCGGTCGGAACCGGCACCAGCCGACAAGTCGATCCCACCAGAGATACGAGGCGTAGTTTCGGTAGTCAGGTCACCAAGACGTTGATGTTCTCGACAATGCCCATTCCTATGAGACCCAATGCGGGTTTGCTTTGGTAGTCGACGGTTTAAAGATTACCATCTCCATCTGACGCGTTGGATGCGGCAGCAAGGAGGTAAGGCCCAAAATGCCCCCCGATGGCACGTTTAAGCCAGGCTGCCATACCTACAAAAGCAGCGGGATGAGCGGTTGAACTTTCTACGGCAATACCCATCACGCCGCTCCAAGTAAGGCGACGTCACCGGAGGTAAAGGGCTCCCGCTGAAAGTGAAAGCGAAGGTAAGGTCCAACTGGCCTGTTTCGTGGAGGTACACGCCACCACGCTCAATGTAAATGCGACGACGCAAGCGAGCCTTGTCGGTTTCATTGTTCCGTCCTCCGATTGCGGTATTGGTGGCGGCTGTAAGGCGGAAGGCTTCTGCTTCTCGCGCATCGCTACCCGCGCCTGAGACGTAGAGCAGACGCAGAGGCGAAGCCGATCAGCGCGCCGGCAGCAAGCTTGAGAATGTCGAATATCACTTGCCCTCGCGGACGCGCCGGATGAAGTACCAGAGTCCGACGCCCACAGCCACGACCATCGCGGCAGCAAGCGCCCACTGGACGGGAACACTTCCTGCCGTGAGAGCCGCGCCGGACGATAGGACGCCGCCGATCGGCCCACGCCTCGGGCTTCTTCGCGATCTCGACGACGCTCGTGTCCTTTACGTCAGCCTTAGCGTGCGCCTCCGGTGGCGCTTTGAACAGGGACGGTAGAGGGGACAGAGTGTTGATTTCCGCTGAGAACTGACACGGCGTGGGCTTAATATTTCCATTGATAATTGCCCCATGTTCCAGCCTTTGCGCCTATGTTTTCAGCGGGCTATGGAGTGATCGACATGGCGTTATTGAGCGCGATCCGACGCTGGCATTTTCCAACGCATCTATCCATCCGAGAGATTGCCGCAGGATCGGCATATCCCGAAATACCATCGCAGTACCTGGGCCTGAACGGCGTGGAGTCGAAGTTCAAGGTCCTGGAGCGGCCGAGCAAGCTTGATCCTTACGCTAATCGACTGTCTGCTTGGCTGACGTCCGAATGTGAGAAGAACCGCAAACAGGAGCGTTTGATGAAGCAATTGCATTCGTATCTGATGAGCCTTGGCTATGAAGGTTCCTACAATCGGGTTGCAGCATTTGCTCGGGAATGGCGTAATGATCGGCAGAGGGAATTGCAGACGACGGGCCGTGGGACATATCTGCCCCCGGCGTTCGACCCCGGTGAAGCCTTCTGGTTTGACTGGTCGGAAGATGGGCGATCATTGGCAATGAGCGCACCAAACTGCAGGTGGCGCACACGAAGCTGAGCTACAGCCGCGCCTTCATCGTCCAAGCCTATCTCCTACAGACAGACGCACAAGATGCTGTTCGATTCCCATAATCATCCATGCCGCGTGTTCGGAGGCATTCCCGGCCGTGGCATCTACGACAACATGCGCACCGCGATCGAACAAGATTGGCCGTGGGAAAGAGCGTGACGTCAATGTCCGCTTTCAGCCGATGGCCAGCCGCTAACTGTTCGAACCCGAGTTCTGTAATCCCGCTTTGGGCTGGAGAAGGGACCGGTAGAGAAGAATGTTCAGGATGCCCAGCATCGTCTATGGCAGCCCACGCCGCGCTATCCGCGCTGAAGCGCTAAACTACTGGCTGGAGCAGCTTGCAAGGAATTTTGGGGGCAGACGCCGCACTGTCAAATGCGTGGCACCATTGCTGACATCTGGGCCAAAGAAGCATCCGCGCTCATGCCCATTACCCGGCCGTTGGATGGGTTTGTCCAATACACCAAGCGTGTCTTGTCGACCTGTCTCGTGCATCTGGAGCGCAATCGCTACAACGTCCCGGCGTCCTTCGCCGATCGGCCGGTGAGCCTGCGGATTTACCCGGAACGTGTCGTGGTCGCCGCGGAAGACCATTGTCGCGTCATTGATCGCTCCGACGACCGGCTGGGACAGACAATCTAGGATTGGCGGAACTATTTAGCGGTGGTGCAGCACAATCCCGGCGCTCTTCGCAACGGCGACCCTTCGCCGAACTACCCAAGGCAATCCGGGCCATGCACCAATACCTCCTCGAGAAGCCGGGAGCCGACCGGGAAATGGTTGGTATCTTGGCGCTTGTCCTTCAACACGATGAACAGGCCGTCCTATCGGCGGTTGATATGGCACTGAAGACCGGCGTTCCGACCAGGCATGTGCTGAATCTGCTGCATTGTCTTATCGACGACAAATCCTAGTGATGCGCCGCAAGCCCTGACGCTCATCAACGAGCCCAGGGCCAATGTCGAACGACACGATGCCCCGAGAAAGACGGAGGCCCGCCATGCGTCGTAATCCAGCAAGCGGTGTTATCGTCATCATGCTGAGGCAACTGAAGATGCACAGCATGGCACAAGCCGTCGGTGAAGTGACCGAGCAAGAATAGCCGGCGTTCGAGGCCGCCATTCCAGTCCTGTCGCAGCTTTTGAAAGGGGAGACGGCCGAACGGGAGGTGCGGTCGACTGCATACCAACTCAAGACCGCCCGCTTGTCTGCCTATAGTGATCTGAATGGCTTCGATTTTACCAGCAGCTCGATCAACGATGCGCTGGTTCGCCAACTTCATTGCTGCAAGTTCCTCGACAACGCCAACAACATCGTCCTGGTCGGCGGCCCCCGCACAGGCAATACGCACATTGCGACGCAATCGGCGTCCAAGCCATCGAGCATCATCACAAAAGGGTTTGGTTCTTCTCGACCGTCGACCTCGTCAACGCGCTCGAACGGGAGAAGCGAAAAGGAGGTCTCGCCGATCATTAATCGGCTCGTCCATTTCGATCTCGTCATCCTTGACGAGCTCGGGTACCTGCACTTCAGGCGTCAGCGGCGCGATGCTGTTCCACCTGCTGAGCAAGCTCTATGAACGGACCAGCGTCATCGTCACAACGAACCTCACCTTCAGCGAATGGGCTAGCGTCTTCGGTGATGCCAAGATGGCCACAGCGCCGCTGGACCGGCTCACGCATCACTGCCGTATCCTGGAAACCGGAAACGACAGCTTCCGCTTCAAGAACAGCTCGCGCACGACACCAGAACGACAAAGGAGAAAACGAGGAGCTTCCCCACGGCCGCAGACCCGAAACATACCTAAGAGAAGAGGTACGGCCACGTAGTCCGCTGACGACCGGACGGACGCCTCTACTGATTGTGATGATCGCTTTAGCATTTAGGACGAGCTAGCAATCATCGCGCGCGTTGAACGCGGCCGCGGTCGCTGACGTTCTGGCAGCGACAGCTGCTCCCGACGGTGCCAAAATAGACAGGACATACCTCGGCATCCCGTCGCCGTTCAGAGCGATCCGGCGTCACAACACAGACAAGTTGTTCGTTACGAGGTGCATTGCGGTTCTTTCTCTGCTCTGCAAGAGCTTCCTGACTGAAGAGCATCAAGACTATCGGGATTAGAAGAATACGCATCTTACACCTCATCTTCGACCGCAATGGCGGCCTGCGCTGGCTAACTGTTGCCTATCGGGCTAGCTTATTCGTTTCCAACTAGTGCAGGGACGGGGAATTAGAAGTATCTAAATCACAGCGCGACAGTCGCTGATTGGATGAGGAAGGTGCGATCGGGGCAAGCTCGGGCTGACGTATTGGTTCAGCCAACCGATGTGGTCTTCGTTACTCCAGATGGCATGAAGGCAACGGCAAAACGTTATGAGAGAGCTGGTGCGCTAACTACCCGCTCGCAATGTCACGCCGTGCTTTTTGAGCGCCTGGAACCGCTCTTCCGGCATGTACGACGCGATCTCGTCAATTGCTGGCTGATAGATTGCAGGCAGCGCCTTAAGAAGGCTCGCTGCGAGCGGAGCAGGAACCCAGAGAAGCAAGGTCTGGAGATCCCGCTGGAAGGGTTGGCGCGCTTGCTCCATCACCACCGGCGAGACGCGAGCCCATTGCGTAAAGCGCGCTCTGATGGCCGGCAGCTCGGCCGGCGCGTAGAGCTGCGAGTAGTTGAGATAGGCAGCCTGATCGGTCGCAGAGCGACCCAGGAACCATGAGGCAAAAGCGAGACGTGCCCAGAGGAGACCGTTCGTTGGCTGGCAGTTGAGCGCTTTTCTCGCGTCCCCTTCGAGCCGCTGGAGCGCCGCCACCCACAGATCGCGATCCGTATAAGGCGTATAGAGATCGGCGTGCATCGTCTCGATCTCTATGGCCGCGTCCAGTGCAGCAGGTGAGCAGCCGTCGATCAACACGCTGGGTGCCTCGACAAACCTCTTGATGTCTTCCTGCAGAAGCTGCGGGTTAGGCGCGGCGGCTCGCTGCAGGCTACGCGCCGCCTGAGCCTTAAAAGCGACGCCGAACTCCTGGCTCGCGAGGAAAATGGATCCGGCGCAGAGGGCCGCGACTGCCGCCGAAGCGAAGAGGTTACTTACGGTCATCCACGTAATAGCTGCTGTAGCGACCACGGTAATATTCGCTCGAACCGTAAGCCTGATACAGCTTCATTTGGTCCGTATCGACCTTGTTCAGGATCGCCCCGATGCACTTGTCAGCGACGGCGCGGTCGGCCGTAAACACATCTCGCACGGCCTTCCTTGCGGTCTTGCCCCATTCGATAATCATCAGGAACCCGTCCAGGCGACGAGCAACGGCGCGGGCATCAACGACTGGTCCGAGTGGCGGAAGGTCGACCACCACATATTCGTACTTGCGTCCCAGTTCCGCAAACAGTTCTGCCATCTGCGGAGACGACAGAAGGTCCGCCGAATGCGTGACGCGGCGCCGAACAACGGCTGGAAGGAAGTCGAGTCCCGTCTCGTTGTCATGCAGCAAGAGGTCGGAATAGGACTTTCCTTCGAGAAGAACCTCGAGAAGGCCCTCGTTTGCGTGTTGCCCAATCGCTCTCGTGGCACCGGGATTGCGTAAATCCGCGTCGATCAAGACCGTCTGCCCGCTCTGGGCAAGGCTCTGGGCAAGATTGATCGAGACCGTCGACTTGCCTTCGCCCGGGAGCGTTGAAACGACACCGATAATCTTCGACTTCTTCGGTACGCTGAGGTCGACTGCGATCCGCGCCGCTCTTAAGGTTTCCGCGAAGGAAGACAGCGGGTTCAGTACAACCTGACGGGTGATCTTACGTCGCGGATCAATCTCGTTCCGCTCGACTTGCCCGCTGCCGTTGGCGGCCGGTGCGTCAACGAGAGGAACGGACCCAATAAACTCGAGCCCGAGCGCGTCCCTGACCTGGTCGCCCGTTCGGAAGAACCGATCACGGAATTCCCTAAACGCCGCAACACCGCATCCAAGTGCGGCCCCCATCACAAAGAACAACGCCATCACCAGCGGTGTCTTGGGCTGACTCGGTTGGGTCGGCGGAACGGCGCGCGAAATCACCCGTGCTTCGGTGACTGGGAAGGACTGGCCCTGCGTCGCTTCCTGATAGCGCGTTAGGAACGTCTGATAGAGGTTTTTATATGCCTCGGAGGTTCGCTCAAGCTCACGCAACTGCACCTGGGTTTCGTTGGCAGCAGAACTAACCTGCGTAGCTTCAGCCACACCCGACGTAATGTTCCGCTCGCGCGAACGGGCGACTTCCAATTCGCTCTGATAGCTTTCGGCAATGCGCCCCAACTCGCCGAACATCAAACGCTGGTATTCGGCCATCTCCTGACGCAGGCGGATCGCCTGGATGTGATCCTTGCCGAGACGCTTGGAGATTTCAGATTCCCGTTTCGATGAATCAAGATATTTTTCTCGCAAGGTATTGATGACAGAGCTGTCGAGAACATCTGTGACAATGGCATCTGTCTGACCCGACGCGAGAATCTCGCGGATCCGGTCGTACCGAGCTTGGGCCCGGGCCGTATCTGCGCGCGCGACGATCAACGCGCTGTTGAGTTCGGCGAGTTGCTGCTCGGAGATCAGCTTTCCGCCCGCCTGAAGAAGATTGTGTTCGGCACGGAATCGCTGGACAGCTAGGTCGGATGCAAGCGACTTCTGACGCAACTCCTCGATACGATCCTGTAGCCACTCCCCTGCACGCCGCGTGGCGTCGTATTTCGCGTCCAACTTATCGGTAAGATAGGCGTCGGCTATCGCCGCGACCACATCAGCGGAAAGCTGCGGCGATGTCGATGTGAAGGAGACTTCAAGGACATAGGATCGGCCGACGCGGGAAATCGACAAGCCATTCTGCAGGATGCCAAGGGCCGAGCGCCGAAGCCGCTCCTGCGGATCTTGGAATTGTTCGTCGCCTGTATAGGCCGCACCGATCAACTGGAGAACGTTTCGGATACCCGCCCTGATGAAGCCGACGACCGAGTTGCCGGACGCCATGAATTCAGCGTTGTCATACAGGCGCCGTTTATCAACAGCGTTCAGACCTATCGTGTCTGACTTCAGCAGTTCCACCTGGCTGAGAACCGACGCTTCATCATCGATCATCCCTCCGAAGGACGATAGCTGCTGAACGATCTCGCTGTTTCCACGATCGATGAGAATACCGGCTGTCGCGGTGAATTTCGGCACCGCAGTGATGAGATAAACAACACCAAGAACAAGGAAGGTCAGAATGAACAGAAAGACCAAACGCCACTGCCGGCGGGCAATGGCGAGGATCTGCTCGAAATCGAGAGAGGGGACCTGCGGATCATCGTCATGCGACTCTGCAGTACGCGCAAAAGTTGGATGCTGATTCAAAGCAGGTCCCACCGCTATACGGAATGGATATTAGCCGTTACGCGCCGGGCTGGTTGGCGTCTGCGGGTTGGATGAGCCACCCGAGGACGAACCACCGCCACCACTTGAACCGCCAGCAGGAGAGAAGCTGCCACCATTGGCAACGCCGCCACCAGATCCGCCACCAGCACCAGCCGATGACCCGGAACTAGACCCGCCGGAACCGCCACCACCAGCAGAGCCCGCACCACCGATGTCACCGCCACCAATTGATCCCGGCGCAGCCGCTGGCGTGGTTAGCGCCGCAGTCTGCGGGGCACCGGGCTGCGCGCCAAGATTGGCAGCCGCCGTCGCCATGGGTGTACTAGACGCGACCGCAACCTGTATAGCTGCCGCTGCCGCCTGATTGCCCTCCGCAGCAAGCTGCGTCGCGGCCGCAACTGCGCCGGCCGTCATTGCGGCAACCTGCGCGGCACTTGCACTCGCCGCAGCCACCTGAAGCGCGGTAGTGACTTCCGTCATCTTACCCGCCGCAGCGGCCTCTATAAGAAGCCGCTGTACCGTCTGCTGCATTTCGGCAGTATTTACCTGCAGGAGCGCCTGAGGATTAGCCAGGAAAGCATCCAGCGTTATTGCTGCCGGCTGCGCTGTCGCAGCAGCAGGCTGAGAGCCAGCTTCCTGCGCCAACACCGCTCCGCCAGCAAGCAACGAGGTTGCCGCGATGAGAGCGGCGCATGACATTCGTATCGTATTCATTGTTTGCAGCCCCTGTTGGAATTACTCGACTGTTAACAAATATAACTCACCACAGGCAAGCAAAAATACTCCACTGCTATTTTTTAATCAGCAGTATTTCTTCTCGTGGTTAAATTCCGCCTCTTGCGGAGACTCAGCGAACTGAGTCTACCGCTCCGTCGACCGTCGAAACACTCGATGATACGGAATTAATGATCGTCAGGAACTTGACCAGTTCGACGGCGTCAGAGGTCGAGACGTAGATGACGTCCTTGTTCTGCATCGGGAACTTCTGCGCCATGAAGAAGCCAGCCGGATCTCGCAGGTTAGCCCGGAAGATAACCGGAACCTGATCGGAGGTGAACCGGCTCGTATCGACACCAATCTTCTTCAAGAACGGCTTTTCAACCGTACGATAGATCAGCACAGAACGCGGCTCGGCCTGATCATCCAGGAGACCACCGGCCTTTGCCAGCGCTTCGCCGAGTGTCAGGTCAGAGTCATCAAAGTCATAACGGCCACTTTCTCCGGTGACACCGAAGGCTACGAAGGTACGACGCTCGCGATTGAGGATAAGCGTATCACCAGGCTGTACAAAGATATTTTCGCTCGGGCGTCCGGAGATCGTGTCATAGGCCACGGTTACAGACCGGCCGCGACGCTGCAAGGTCACAGTGGTTTCACCGCCGGGAGCGCTCAAGCCGCCGGCCTCTGAGATCAGATCAAGCACGCGCTCACCAGCAGGGCTAAGCTGAACCTTCTTTGGCTCCTTGACATCACCAAGGACAGAAGCCTCCATGGAGCGGCTCTGCTCGATGGAAATCACCACCTGAGGCTCGATCGCACGCGTCGCAAGGCGGCTGGCGATTTCCAACTGCACATCATCAACCGTACGACCTGAAGCGCGGATCTTGCCCGCATACGGGACACTGACATTGCCATCGCGGTCGATCGTCTGCTTCGGCAGACTGATGTAGTTTCCAGGCCTCGAACCGGCGTCCTGCGGAATAAAGAGACCGCCCGACTGCGATTCGAAGATAGACACCTGAATAACATCACCGACACCGAGCACGATTTGCGGCGGCCCGCCACGCCCCCCACCAAACCCACTGCTCAGGGTCGGCTTCTTGGTATCTTCGGAGTAAGCGAGCACTTCGCGATTGATGTCGACGAGCGCATAGTCGATACCAACTTTCCGACCCGGGCTGGCTACTTTGACAGCAGCACCAGCTTCAACCGCCTGCTGATCAGGCCCGGATCGCGGAAGCGCAGTGCAACCAGATAACAATGCCAGCGCAGAAACTGCCAGCAGTCCATTTTTCGAAAAGCTCATATATCCCGCCCGCCTGAAAATCTATGGTCCCCACAACTTCAATCAAAGCCGATCAAAGTTAATAGTGGCTAAATAACATCGGAAACTTGATCTCCTCTAGCCTCAAATCTGTACTTAAGACAAAATCGGCGTTGTGTGGCCTAATTGTAACAGGCGTTATCACTCAACCACTTGTTCTACTTTGTCGACCAAGACTGGTCCGCGCGGAAAGAGCAATGAGTACCGCCCACCAAAGACCAAATCCGGGTATCTGGATCGAAAAGTCTATCATCGAGTGAACAGCTACGATAACCACTGACGCTATACCTGCCCAGACAAGAGGCCGACTCCGCCGCCGATTCGCGATGCCTCGCGCTAAAACCGTCAGCAGGAACGTGAGCGCCACGAGGACGAGCGGTACGAAGATGATGCCTATCGCGAAATAGGCATCGAGGTAGAAATTGTGTGCGTATTCCCAAAGACCCGTCCCACAGGCTGGGTCCCGGTAGGATGGAAAGTAGGGTTCAAAACCGCCCAGGCCGACACCGGTCAACCAGTTGTCGTCGGCCCCTTTGAGAATGCCTGGCCACACACAGAATCGCAGGTCTTCCAGCCCACCCGTTTCGACACGCAGAGCAGCCCGTCCTGAAAAGAACCAAACGAGCGCAGCAACGGAGGCCGCCAAAGCCAGCGCGATTGTGACGCGGCGCGATCTGCTGTTTTGTTTATCGGAGCGGAAGGCCTCCGCGTGGCTCTTGGGTGGCGGATAGAGAACGATGCCGACAGTGAAGACCAGGATACCGATTGCGCTCGCCGTGATACCGGCCCGGGACGCCGTCAAGAGCAGTGCTACGAAGGTCATGATCGATGAGCACAGGAGCAGGATGTCCGAACGCGTAAGGCTTCGACTTCTCGAACGCGCAGGGGATTGAAACAAGGAAGGCAAGGAAAGGCCGCTCAACTTTGCCATGTGGGCAAGCAGTGTGACGCCATAGAAAGTCGCCGCAGTATTGCGGTTCACAAACGGCCCCGTGAGGCTGTTCGTGTAATAGACTTTAGGTCCAAAGAATAAAGTATCTGGAAAGGCAACAAACTGTACGACAGAAATTGCCGCAACCACGCCGCCGGTCAGGCAAAATGCCCGGTAAGCCAGGTCGATCTGCTTTTCGTTCCTGAAAAGAAGCAGGGCAGTCAACAGGCCCGCGAAGGGTAGCGCGATCGGCACAAGTGCGGATTGAACGTTGGCAGGCGCGACCGAAGCGAAACTTTCATCTCCAATCCCGAGATCGAAAAGCACCTGCCATGCTGGGTGCCCTGTTATTTGGAACGGGATTGGAAGGATCTGCAGAAGCCCGATCGCGACGATGATCAACCACATGACCAGGGCAGAGTGGAATACCAAGCGCACCTGGACTGGCACGCCCAGGCCAAAGTAGAGGCAGGTCAACGCCAGGCACATGAGCCCGGTGGCCAATGCGGCTGCGGCGGGATAAACGGCGCCATGCGAAACGAGCGTCAGGAACACCGATGCGGAAAAGAGGACGAGCGAAACCGTCCATAGGGCTCTTCCGTAAACTGGGTTTTCGTCATCTAACGATAAACGGGCGCTCCGCGAGCCATTCGTTGCTTCAGCTGGAACGTCCATATTCCCCCACAAGCGCTTTCTCTCAACGCACGCCGTACGACGTGTGTTGTACGTGGATCATCCGTCAAATCAACTAGACCGATGCTCTTTTGCGGCTGGTTTCTTAGTGCCAGCGTCAGAAAACGAGACACAGCTAAAATTTGAACTATCCACTTAAAGCAACAGCAGCAGCTCCTCCTGTACCAGAAGGCAACAACGCAGATGTGTCTCTGAACAGGGAGCAAGATCTTGATTAAGAACATCACATTCGTGAGCGCAGTGGTCGCGATGCTCGTTTCGAGCACGATGCCTTCTTACGCGATCGGTCCTGCCGGCTTAGCAGCGCGCCACGACAAGCAGGTCACGCGGATCAAGGCCTCTCAGCCAACGCTCGCTCCTCTGGGTTTCGTGAACTACTGCGTCAAGAATAGCGACGATTGCCGTCCTTCACAGGGACCGGATGTCGTTCCGCTCACCTATGCGAAGCTGCGCGAGCTGAGGCAGGTGAATTTCCAGATCAATCGTGCCATCGCGCCCATGAACGACAGCGAGGGAACAGATGAGTGGCGCGCGGACGCAGCAAGCGGCGACTGCGAAGATTACGCGCTGGCGAAGCGTCGGGCGCTGATCCGGAAGGGCTGGCCCGCAAACTCCATCCGGCTCGCGGTCACCTATACACCCGACAATATCGGCCATGCTGTTCTTGTTGTTAGAACCACTGGCGGCGACATGGTGTTGGACAACCGCACCAACAGCGTACTTGAGTGGCAGCAGACAGATCTGCGCTGGGTGATGATCCAGTCCGGCTCAAACCCACTCTACTGGAACCATGTGTCTGCCTGAGCAGCCAAAATATCAAGCCATACCTAGAGCCACGGAACTCGGTGCCCCTTCGGAGAGGCGTCCGCCTTATTTTGTGCTCGGTATATGGCCGGTTTGTTTCGCTGCCCTAAGTAAACTGTAAAGCACGCGCAGTACATTCACCATATCAGCAGAGGGAGACTAAGTTGAAGACCATCAGCAGCTTAAGCTTGATTACTGGAATTTTCGCCGGCCTATGCGCAGCACAAGGAGCAAGTGCGGCGGACCTGCTTTACGAGCCTCGTGGGACCACTCCGGTGTACCAGAAGGTCCACCGCACGCACCAAGTGGTATACCGGAGCCGAGCCGAATGCGGCGACGTGATCATCAGCTACAGGTGGCCCTATGAGCCCCGCACGGAGGTGGTGACACTTTGCCATCCTCCAATCGATTGGGACTGATTGCTTTCGCCTAGAGTGACTGCTCCACCACTACTGTATCACTCCGTACCCGAAGTGACGGAGTTGACGCCGCCATGTCGGCGTCAACTTCGGTTCTACGTCTTGGATAGTAACTTCCCCTTGGCTAACGGCACGGCCCTGATCGTCAGCGCCAAGGCAGCCTCTTAACCTCGCCACCCAACTGACAACGCTACAGTCGTGAGGCGGCCACTCAATACAGAGCCGTCCCGCGTCGGGCATGCTACCAGCTCCCCCACAACGGACTCAATCTTTGTCGATACTGTTCGTTACATTGCCCGAACAATAAAATTAACTATTCGTTAAGTTTACACATGACTCTCCAAACGGCCGGTGCTATGAGAGCATATTCCTAAACTGCTGGCTGGGTGACTTCTTTGAGTACCGTGGAACTTGTTACGGATAATTTCCGCACGCTGGATTTCGGCAACGCAAAGGAGCTCAGTTCACTCGAGATCCTCAACGACGCAGTGAGACCTAAGCGTGCGCATCTTTTCCTGAAAAGAGTCAGCGACGTTTCTCTCTCTGCTTCTGCGCTTCTGCTTCTGCTTCCGCTTCTGTTGTTGGTTGCATTTGCCATAAAGCTGGAAAGCCGAGGACCGGTCCTTTTCAAGCAGATCCGTTGGGGGATGAATGGCCGGAAGATCACCGTTTACAAGTTCCGGTCCATGTTCACTGATCAGAGTGACGAGACGGGGGTCGCACAAACAGTTGCCAATGATCCCCGCGTCACTCGCGTGGGCCGGTTTATTCGGCGCACGAATATCGACGAACTGCCGCAGTTGCTCAACGTTCTTCGCGGCGACATGGCACTTGTTGGACCGCGGTGTCACGCGGTCGGTATGCTGGCAGCTGGCGTTCCTTATGAAGAACTGGTTCCAGAATATCATCTGCGGCATGCCATGCGGCCGGGCCTGACAGGCCTTGCCCAGATGCGCGGTCTGCGCGGCCCGACTGATCGCGCTTCCAAGGCACGTGCACGGATTTCCTGTGATCTTTATTACATCCGGAATTTCTCGATCTGGCTCGACCTTTACATCATCATCCAGACGATCCGGTCCGAGCTGCGCGGCGGAAGCGGGTTTTGATTGTCGATTGCCGCTGCGAGGGGCAGTCGTAGTCCACGCTACTCGCGGTGGCTCCGCCTTTAAAGGCGCACCTTCCTTATGGGATGCTCGCCAGACGCTCCTTGATTTTCAGGTTGGGGATCACGCCCGCTGTATGAGCGGCGCGATAAGCGTCGCGCGTGCCGAAAAAGGCAAGTCCCCAAAGGAGAACGCCTAGGAGCACCATGATGATGTACACCTGAACCCGCATCTCCTCTCCTCCAGCCCGAATATGTGCCATTTTGTAACAGTCGTCTAGTGGATGGCACGAGAGTGAGACATCGAGACGGCTCTTGATGCTATGCACCTTCCCTCGGCAGCATTGGGCGACATGGGCGCAGCGCCAGAGGGCATCCAAAGATAGCCGCCATGAGCGCTTAAACGAATCGCGGGGGCCCGTTCAGCTTATCCTTCCGCGCGGCATCTTCTGCGTGGAGAACACCTAGCACACTTCGAGGAGTAAGCTCAGGCTGTCTGACATAACTCAATTCTCGCTTTCTTGAACCTGGGGCACGACACTCCTCTCCCGCGTTTACTTTATTGTTGTTTTCCACTTTTACTTTTCGATGTTTCAGATAAGGAGACCTGACTACCAGGGGATACTGAATGAAATTTGGGACGAGCGGGCTCCGGGGCCTTGTTGTTGACCTTCAAGGTCGTGCTTCGGCGCTTTATGCGCAGGCGTTTGCACGGCACCTGATTGAGACAGGTGCGGCCAAAACGGGCGACCGGATCCTGGTTGGCCGTGACTTCCGTCCGTCGAGCCCTGACATTGCAGCGACGTGTATCGGGGTGCTGGTACGCGCCGGACTTTCGCCCATCGATTGCGGCGCCCTCCCCACGCCAGCGTTGGCACTGTATGGCCTGAAGCTCGGTGCGGCATCACTGATGGTGACGGGCTCGCACATCCCGGCAGATCGTAACGGCATCAAGTTCTACCGTCCCGACGGCGAGATCGACAAGCAGGATGAAGCGGGCATCACGGCGATTGCCGCAAAGCTGGACAAGGCTGATGTGGACGCCGCCCCCGGCGAAGCACCGGATCATTCGGCTGAAGCAAGCTCCTTGTTCCTGGACCGCAATCGCAGCCTGTTGTCGCCTGGCGCCCTCGCTGGCTTGAAGATTGGGGTGTATCAGCATTCGACCGTAGCACGAGACCTGCTGGTTGAGGTGCTCCGAGGCTATGGCGCCGACGTCGTTGCGCTTGGCTGGTCGGATGAGTTCATCCCGGTAGATACGGAGGCGGTCTCAGAAGAAACCATTGCTCTTCTTCAGGGCTGGGCTCAGAAGCATCGGCTGGATGCTATTGTGTCGGCCGATGGCGATGGCGATCGGCCGCTGGTGGCGGACGAAACAGGTGCGCCGCTGAGGGGAGACCTGCTTGGCCTGATCACCGCACAGTTTCTTGGAGCACAAGTGGTGGTAACGCCAGTGACGTCAAACTCCGGCATCGAGAAGGCTGGCCGCTTTACCGTCATCCGCACCAAAGTTGGCTCTCCCTTTGTTATCGCCGGCATGAGCGAAGCTCTCGCCGCAGGCGAGACTGGTGTAATGGGTTTCGAGGCCAATGGTGGTGTGCTGACGGCATCTGAATTCAGCGGCGGCACGCTCGCGCCTTTGCCGACGCGCGACAGCTTTCTGCCGATCCTGGCAACGTTGTCGCTCGCGGCGCAGGAAAAGATGCCATTGTCAAACATCGCTACGTCGTTTGCCCTTCCCCACGCGGCAGCGGACCGGCTGGAGGATTTCCCGGTCCAGACAAGTGCAGCACTGATGGCCCATCTGCGCGCCTCTGACGACAATCTTGCAGCCTTCCTTGCTCCTCTCGGAACCGTTGCCTCCAAGAGCGATACTGACGGACTGAGAGTGACACTCGCTGATCGCCGGATCATCCATCTGCGCCCGTCGGGCAACGCTCCGGAAATGCGTTGTTATGTGGAAGCAGCAACGGCACAAGACGCCGAGGCGCTGCTAAGACAGGGCGTCACCCTGATCCGAGCCTGGGCAGATCATGAGCAGCGCCGAAACTGCATTTAAGCGTGACGATTTTAATGGTCGGACTGGAGAATGAGAACGTGAGCAACAAAATCGTCCCCGTGATCATGGCCGGCGGCAAGGGCACCAGGCTTTGGCCCCTCTCCCGCGCCGCGGCGCCTAAGCAGTTCATCCAGTTCGTTGGTGACACGACGCTTTTCCAGGCAACCCTTTCCCGCGCCTCCGACAAAGCGCTTTATGAGGCGCCCATCGTCATCACCAATGAAGACTTCCGCTTCTTGGTGGCAGAACAGGCACGTGAACTCGGCATCACGCTCTCAGGCATCCTGCTGGAACCTGTTGCGCGCAATACGGCACCGGCTGTGGCGGCTGCCGCCGTCTTTGTCGCCGAGCGTTTTGGTGATGATGCCGTCATGCAGGTGCTGGCGTCGGACCATGAGATCACCGCCGATCCCGTTTATTTCGCGGCCATTCAGACGGCACGCGACACGGCACGTTCCGGCAAGTTCGTCACCTTCGGCATTACCCCAACCGAGCCTGCCACGGGGTACGGCTATATCGAAATCGGCGACGCGTTGGAAACCGGTGCGCACGCCGTTAAACGTTTTGTCGAAAAGCCAGCACTTGCCGATGCTCAGACGATGCTCGCATCCGGCGGGTTCGCCTGGAACTCCGGCATCTTCATGTTCCCGGTCAAACAACTGCTGGCCGAAATGAAAAGCCTGGCTCGGGAGGTGGAGCAGGCAGCGCGCGCAGCTGTTGCCAAGGCAGTTGGCGATCTCGACTTCACCCGGCTGGATACAGATGCCTTCAGCGCGAGCCCCGACATCTCCATCGACTATGCGGTGATGGAAAAGACGTCGAACGCCGCCGTCGTTCCCGCCTCTTTCATCTGGTCCGACCTCGGCAGCTGGGATGCGGTGTGGAAACTGGGCAGCCGTGACGACGCTGGAAACGTCACCTCCGGCAACACCACGCTCATCAACACGAAGAACTCGCTGGTGATGTCGCGACATGGCCATCTCGCCGTCCAGGGTCTCGAGGGCATGGCCGTGATCGCCAGTGAAGATGCCGTCTATGTCGGGCGCCTCGACGACAGCCAGAATGTCGGCAATCTCGTCAAGCATCTCGCCTCGGCCAAGGCCACAGCCTCACTGACGGAGACGCATCCGACCTCCTACCGTCCCTGGGGCGGCTATACCTCGATCCTCAATGGCGACCGTTTCCAGGTGAAGCGTCTCTTCGTGACGCCAGGTAAGAAGCTGTCGCTGCAGAAGCACCACCACCGCTCCGAGCACTGGATCTGCGTGAAGGGTACGGCGGAAGTGACGATCGGCGACACGGTGCAGACGGTGCGCGAGAACGAGAGCGTCTACATCCCCCAAGGTGAGGTCCATCGCCTTGCCAACCCCGGCAAGATCATGCTCGAGATGATCGAGGTCCAGACCGGCTCATACCTCGGCGAAGACGATATTATCAGGATTGTTGACGAATTTGGGCGGAAATAACCTGCTCAGCGGTCGCCGAATAACGAGTTTGTAGGTTATGCTTAAGACTGCAATAAATGTCGGTTGATCGGGTATTGCTGATGGTCCTAAGATACATTATTAAGATAAGATATCGTGCAATTCTTGGCTATAACTTAAGCGGCCTCCTTTGATGGCAGGGTAAACTTTGCAGGCTATTCAAGGTACCAGCCGTGGGCCATTTTTTTGCGCTAGGTGGCGCTGGTTGCTAAAACTGAATTGCGATCGTGAGGGACGAAAATCCCCTGTCGCGATGTACATCAGGTAAAGGATGTTTTGTGGCGAAACCTGCCTTTGTAATGGCGCGGAAGATCGATTGGATGGGCTTAATTCTCATCTCGGCAACGTTCCTCAACGCCGCCCTAGCCTTTGCCAACAATCAAATATTTCCCATCAATGCCTCGATTGCCTCGGCTGCTCAACTGGCCGTAACAACAGCGGCTGTTGCCATAACGCTCTTACGTTACCCTCGACTCCCATTGAGGTTTTGGGCTGCGCTAAGCTGCCTTGGATTATTAACCCTCATGGTCTCGTTCTGGAACAACCTGAACGCGAAGCATTTTTATGACTTGTTGGTCATCCCGTGCTTCATAGCGTTCGGAACGGTAGTTAGATGTTTTCCGCTGAAAGCGTTCAAAATCATCTTCGGAGCAGTGAGCGTTATCACTTTTTTAGACGTCTTCGCGGTTGGCCTCTATACGGCGTTACTTGATCCCCTCTCCTATTTTAGAAACACACGAGTTTGGGTTGCAAACCAGCTCCCGGCGGGCTCTGACGAGGCCGGCCTATATCTCGGCGCGAACCGAGGCGGCGGAATGTTTTTTAGCTTCCTTACCGATCACAGGGCTGGTGGGCCTTTTCTCGAGCCACTGTCCCTTGGCTATTTTGCAGTGGTCTCAAGTATGCTATTTGCCATATGGCTTCGTTATCATCCTATAGAGAGAACCTTAGCATTCGGCGCGTGCTTGATCCTCGCACTGCTGGCTGATTCGCGTGTTGCAGCGGCTATGGTGATGGCATTTTTCGGAATTTCTTGCGTTCAGCCGTTGGTCCGCAGGTGGTGGTCCAGCGTCGCTCCGATCATCCTCTTGCTTTCGGCGTTCATATTCTACATAGCGTCCGAAGGGCGGAATGCGGTCTCCGAAACGCCTAGACGAATCGCAATAACGTTCGACGCGCTTCTCGACTCGCCGCTCGTAGAATTATTCAACGGTGTTTTGAGCACAACGCAATTTGGTGATAGCGGCATTCTGTATCTGATACATGCTGCGACGCTTCCTGGCATGTTTATATGCCTCTACCTCTTCTCTGGCCAAATGAATCAAACGAGGCTAGCGCAGCCGTTAATTCCGCTAATGGCAAGCATTTACCTTACGACGACCGCTCTCTTTGGCGGCGCCTTTCTTTCTATTAAAACATCTGCGCTATTGGGCTTGATCATTGGTGCGGCCTCAGTAGGGGCGCTCCCAATGAAGGCGAAGAGGATGCGCGCCAGCCGGGGTGGGAGTTTAGGACGCTTGGCGTCCTTAGGCTCTGCCTAAGGACGCCAAGCGCGGAAGAACAACTCGAAAAGGGGAAATAAACTGCAAGCTGTGGTAATCCTCCCCTTTTTAAGGGCAGCGGTAGAACTCACGCGGTCATATTTAGTTTCTGAGCGGGTGTTAAGTCGCCAACGCTCATATTGGGCCGTTCGTGGTTGAAAGTCCAAAGTCACTCCGTGGCCATTTCCTGCACCTCCGCTATGGGGTCAAAGATATTACAGATGGAGCCATTCGAGCCGAACAATTCGGTTATAGCGCTCCACATAGGCGATCTGCTGCGGCTTGCCGGGCTGGGATGTACTTCAATGTGATCCCTTTCATCTCTGCCCGTTTCGACGAGCTTGAACTGCCAAATTGGGGCCGTTATCAATCTGATCGCCAGCAGCTTGCCCTCGCCATCCGAGGGTAAGGGTCCGGTTAACTGGATTCAAGGCGTTGAATAGCGTTTCCCGTTTCTCTGATGTTTGCGTGTAACTCCAGTGTGAAGCGACTGGGCTTTTGATGTGCAATTGTCTTGCTTGCGGTCGGGGCTTTTGCACCGCCGAGCCACCGTCAGGGTCCGGCGGAGTTTGGGCTCGGCAACGCTCGCCTCGAAGGGCACGTCCCCTAGGTGTGCCATTTTCGTGGAGAGGCCGTCCTACGGACCGTTGATCAAGATCAGCTTCTCCGGGTCGAGATCGAGCTGACCATTAGACCAGAGACGCCGACGCTTCAGGACATCCGGCCGCTCTTGCTCCAATGCATGTGTGGACTTCTTTTAACGTCCGTTCAAGCGTTCGCAGCAGGCATCCAGTGCACTCCCGGCTGATCTTCACCTGCCGCTCGATGGACAAGTGTTCGACCATTTCATCGAGCGTCACGTCCTTCCGGTCTTCTATCAGGTCCGCGACAAACGCCTCGTGTGCATCCAGTGCCGACGGTCGTCTCCGACCTTGTGGCCGCGACGTCGGCTCACCTTGCTTCGCTCTTGCAATCCAGCGGATCGCTGTCGAAATCCCAACTGCAAACCTGCCTGCAGCCTGTCGAGCGGACATGCCTGCGGCCGACGCTTTCAACACACGCAACCGAAGATCATCGCTCAATGCCTGCCATCAACCACCTCCCTGCTGGGGATGTTGAATCAGCTTCGGCTCAATCGGTCAGATCACAATCGATTCATCGATCACAGGACCTGCTCTAGCGCACGCAAAGAGGATAGTCTGCAAAGGCAATCCAGAGTAACGCTTAACAATTCAAGACTTTCCGCATAATATAATCTCACATGTATTGATTAGCCTGCTCCTGGAGGAGCCCGCGTGCCTCCTGATTTCGGCCTTGATAGCCGCTGCTTTCTCCGCGGAAGCTAAGACTTCCGCGGCATATTGTGCTACACGCGGAATAGAAGCTGGATTTTGAATGCTTTCTCGATAGACATAATATTCTGCTGCGCCGTACTGACTGTAAAGAGTTTCCTTTTTTTTGTCTCCCAATGTGTGGCCTATATTTTGTCCGCCGTACCCGACGCAAATCGTCGGAATGCCTAGGTTCCACGCGTTAACAGTGAGATGATAAGTATCGGTTACGACCGCACTACACCGGAGCAAACTATCCAAGATTTCGTTTGGCAGTGGCGGCTCGCGCGTGGCGGGAAAGCCCGCTAATCGCGCAAGTGGCAGTTGACGAGGGGAGGAGCGAAGCCATGGCAGCCACGCGGCTTGCAAATCCATCGTCTTCGCAAGTGTACGCGCCAACATGAGAGGTTGTGCAATCCATTTAGATCGCCCGAAGAACACTCCTAGTTTCGAGCGGGTTACAATTGGATCGGCAAGAAGTCCGTAATTCTGAAAGTCTTTTAACCCAAGTAGAAGCGCACAATCTGTTCCTAGACAATTTTCCAGCGGTCGAAACGGCGAAGCTTTGGTCGCTGAAATAGCATCTCGAAAAAATACTCCTCCTGCTTCCGTAAGCAATCTCTGAAGACAGGCAGAGTACCTCTTATCGATAAGCTCTGATGCTCCTACCGTAATTATAGTTCCGCCGTACACCACAACCTTCTTAAGGATCTCCGGAGGAGCTTTTTCCAGCATCAGGGATTTGTAGATCAGTTCAAGAGCTTCGTTCCTACTTCCACTGAGGCCGTCCCGCACCAGCCAGCCAATAAGATCTGTCTCCCAGTACTGCTTCGAATGAAGAAAGTCTCCCCAGTAGACGATGAGATCTGCGTCGCGAACATCATCCAAGTGGAGATGCAACGGACGATAGGATATGTGCCGCTCTTCAGACCGGTAGCCGATTTTGTGAATGTCGCCAAGGCAGTAGTACTTGATTTCGGCCCTAGGAAATTGCGTTGAAAAGAACGAAGCCGCGGAAAGATCAACAGTGAACATCCCTGTATTCCGACTCGGCAAGAACGCGCAGATTACTGCAATTTCGGTCACTTCACCTCTCCTGCCACTAGGCTCCATTTAAAAGACTAATATTCCGTCTGCCGTTGCGCATCCCACCACACCGACCGACCTGTCTCAGATCTGATCTTTAGGAACGTCGCATCGTTAATAATTTCGCAACGCTTTGAAGCCGTTCTCGGAAAATAACGGTACTTAAAGCGACATACGTCCCTACCGCTGAGATTGTGAGGAGCATGGCCGTCCGCCTCTCTTCCAAATCGAGGCCGCAGATGCTGCTAACAAGGCCCGTCATCGCGATAACGACAGCCGCAAGAATCGCTGGCGACATCGCTTTGATTCCGTCTCGCGCGTCAATCTCACCAAATCTTCTTTGAATGGCAAATAACAGGGCCAAAACTCCTAAGAAACATCTTAAACTGAACATTGCCGCTGCCCAGAAGATACCAAAATACGCCCCAACTGCGATCATCGTGACATTGGCCAAGGTTTGGTACACGTTATTCCGCAATGCGAAAGCGGGATGTCCTGAAGCAACCAGAAAGGTTTGCAAGGGAACGATTACCGCGATGAAGGGCAGCGACAGCAACATCAGCGTTGTTGCCTCTGACAGTTCTGGCCAACCCTCACCAAAAAACAAAGGTGCAGCAAAAGGCGCCGAGAAAGCGGACGCAACAAACGGGATCGAGGCGACGAGACTTGTAATTCCGCACGCTCGCCACATTGTAGTGATCATGCGATTGCGATCATCGCCCATTCTGGAGAAGATCGGAAGCAATATATTATTAACCGGGTTTAGAAAAAGGCTAGTCGCCAGATCAAGAATTGTTCTCGATACTCGAAACACACCTGTTGCAGTTGGGGAGGCAACCAACCCCACCAAGACATCAGCAAAACGGATATTTATTTGTGTAACAGCTGAGATTCCAACAACAGCAAGGGAGAATCGAATTTCGCGTCGCATGGATTTCGGATCAGGCATAGCAGTAGGCCTCCAACCTGCAGCGAAGATGCTGACGACGACCGAGACAGTCGGAGCAATTACAACTTGAGCAACAACGCTCCAGGCTCCCCATCCATAGAGCGCCAAGTAGCAGCATATCGCGCCACCGGTTAGTAAACCTACCGACTTGCGGACGGCAAGAATCTTGTACGAGAAATTCCGGGCAAGGATCCCTTCGGGAACAACTGCGACCGCTGCGACAATTGGCGCGATCGATGAAACCGCCAACATTGCGCAGACATCAAAGCTTATGGCCCACCCAATTAGGAAGACGCTAGCGACCCATATTAATGCTGCACAGAAGAAGCCTCCTAAAAAAAACAGTGCGAAAATCGAATTTAAATGGTCCTCATCTATCGCCTGTCGCCGGACAATCAGTTGACTCCCTGTCTGCAAAGTCGAGGCCATTACGACCGCAGGCGCTGTTGCGAGTGCAGCAATTCCAAACTGATGAGGCCCAAGCAACGCAGCCGCGATTAGAAAGACAACCGTCTGCGTCAGCCTTTCAACAATGATTTGAATGAGCGACCACAAGGTGCCCCTTACAGCTAATTTTGAGTACGACATGGCGACGGCCTGAAATAGCAAGTGCAAGGTACCGTCAGCAACGTGCCCACATCAACAGGGGCTAACACGTATATCTCGTTCGACAGAATCATCCTGACCCGCAATTCCAACAGCCGCACCATCCCGCGCGCCTGCACAAAATTTTTTAGTTTCAGCTTCGAAAACCTTCTGAGCAAGATGCCTTGGAACTATCTGGGGAACCACCCGCGGAACCATAGGTCCAATAATCAAACATAAAAGCCGCAACATGGCCAGCTTAGCGTTACCTCGCTTGCTTAACACAGAATATAGTATGAATTTGATTACCTGCTTCAAAATTTGCTTAGCGTACTGTTTATAAAATCGTCTAGCTACTAGAGAACTCCCGTTTCCGAGGGAGTAGTAGAATGTTCGCGACACATCAAAATCGTAGTCCAATGGGAGCGGTGGATGATCGATCTCAAGCGCTGCGTACCGTCGACCTCTTAATCCGGCGTCCAACAAACGCGCCCCAAGATCAAACCCCTCTCCTGACCCATGAACCGCCCCAATCCCCAGAGTGGGGTCGAACTGGAATTGTAAGAACGTACTACGGCGCAGAGAAAGCCCCGGCTCCCACATGTTGCCAATGATGCTGCGCCGGTCGATGATAATGTCACTACTGATCCGACTTGCTGCCAGCTTCTTGCCGTTAGCTACGATATTACAGGTAACGAAATCTACATCTCCACTATCCAAAATTCGTTTTATTTGACGATAGAAATCACCGGCATAAGGTACAGTGTCGTCATCCAAGAACGATATGACATCCGCAGTGGCATGGTAAGCACCCAAATTGCGTGAATGCGAAGAGCTAAATACGTTTGAGACGATCGTTTTCACGCCCTCCAGATGCTGCACTTTATCACCTGGACGCGCCTGAACTACTAGTATTATCTCTAGCCTAATTTCCTCCTGCCGAAGCAGCGTTAGGATCACGTTTTGCGTCCGCTCCGAGCGACTGCTGTTGTGAACTGTCGGTATAATGACGGATATATCGTGCATCGCGCTGCCGTGCATACTAGGCTCTTCTCAAATCTTTTATGACCGCGGACGCGAATCCCCATGAACTAACGAGGTAACGCCTGTAAAGACGTTTGGGCTCACTAGCGAGCCGCCAAAGCCATTCCATCCCTAAAGCGCGGAAGATCTTTGGCGCTCTGAGCTTCGTACCGGCAGTAAATTCGAGTGCAGCACCAAAGCAAAAGGCATAGAGTGTTCCCAACGATGGCCTGTTTTGGTGGATCCACACCTCAGACTTTGGGGCGCCGATTCCCATAAAAAGATGGGTCGTGTTGTTATCTTTAATCGCCCTTATCAAGTCGGAGGTGAGAGCGGCTTGCCTTTCAAATCCAAAGGGCGGTATCGCAAACCCAAAGGTGTTATCAGGAAAGCCCCGCGCCCTCATTTGAGAGGCTATACCCTTGGCCGTCGCCTGATTCGAGCAAACAAAAAATGCGCGGTGATTGCTATCGAGCGCGTCCAGTAGTTTTGGAAAAACATCCGCCCCCGTTATCCTCTCCTCAATGGAGACGCCACATAATTTGGCGTAGATATAAACGGGCATCCCATCAACCGTTACCAACCAGGCGCTATCGTAGGCAGCTCTGAAGTCCTTATTCCTATACAGATTTGAGATGTGATCAGTATTTGCGGTCACAACGAGCTTAACACCCTCGCCCTCGCTTAAAGGCCCTGAAGCCTCCGCCAGTAGATCCTTTTCGGACCGAGGATAAAACTCGATGCCGAAAGCATGGCGGCTATTCTTGCGAATGCGGATTTTTGCTAGTTTTGATTTATCAATACTCTGTAACATCAAGAACCTGCCGAGCAATCGCTTTCCATGAGAACTTCTCATCAACATGCGCCGTTTGCCACGCGAGGACCTGCGCGCGCACAGCCTCATTGGCCATGGCAGTTATTCGATCTTTCATCTGCGAAATATTGCCCGGTTCAAATGTTTGATCAATACCGATCACCAACGGTATTCCTCCGACATTCGATCCCACCGCTGGCGTTCCGCAAAATATCGCCTCTATACAGACACGGCCAAACTGCTCGCGCCAGTTTTTTGTAGAGAGACTCGGCAGAATAAAAAGATCCAGTGCGCTATAGAATGTCCGAAGGTCGTTTTCCTCAAGACTCGGGAGTACTATAACTCCCGCGTCTTGAAGCTTTTCTACAAGATATTCGTCCTGAACGGGACCGCACACTATTACATTTATCGGGAGGTCAGAAGCCAGCTGGCAGAGCGTTTCCAAACCTTTTGCGCGCCAAATACGTCCTGCATACCCTACCATCATTCCATGCTTTTGGAATGCCCCAGTCACTTGGGGATACTTTCGCTCCAACTCAGTTCGGGCGGCCGACTTGTTCTTGACGGAAAAAGTCGACCGAGAAACGCCGTTTCCGATCGGATCAGATATCTTTTGTGACGGAGCTCCGCGCTTCCTAAGAACTTGAGCTACCTCATGGTTCTTCGGGATTATCTTCGTAACAGTTCTATAAACAAATTTTTCGAAGATATTAAGACCAAAGAAGTTTCCCTTCAGATTGATCGCTGAACTTTCGATGTACATCGGGCGCCGGAAGCGTGTAATGGCAGTAAGAAAAGCGACAAGCGAGTGCGGCTCTTCGTGAACATACAATATGCTTGATTTTCTAGCTTCTGCATAAAAACTCCAACGCCGGGGGAAATAAGTCAGCCAATGGGATGTTAGTACGCTATCAAAAAGGCGCACGGGATAGCGAAATTTTTCCTTATCGAAGGCCTTTCCCGCGAATGAACTTGGCCCCATTACTGTCAGTTCCGCGACCTTTGATAGCTCTACAAATCTATCGTGATAGTGAGAATTTCCAGCTTCGTGCCATATCACCGTCAGCCGGCGTAGCGTCATCGTTAATCCTCTAACTCCAATATTCGGCTAATCTTCTCACGGAGATCTTCGGCGATTTTATTCCATGAGTATCTGGACCTATAACTCAAATAATCTTGATCAGCTACCCTCGTACCAGATAGTAGACGCTTCGCTATCTCCCCTGCATCCGCTTGACCTGAGGTAAATTGAGACCAAGGTGGAGCAACTGCTCGATGTATTGAAATATCTGACGCGACAACGTGACAACCATATGAGCCAGCTTCAACTAGAGGCATGTTAAAGCCTTCGTCGTGGGACAGGGTTAAGAACGACCGGCAGTTGCTGTACAGCCACCGCAATTGATCGTCCGTTGTGTCGCGCCTCCATCTTATGTTGCTTGATGGGTCCTCGCTTTTGAGTTTCAGTTTCTCAGGTACGTCACCCCAACCGCTACGTCCGACAATAATCGACAAGACGTTTTGCGCTTTCAGAGCAGCCGCAACTTCAATTACCTTCTCGTAGTTCTTTCTCGGCTCTACTGTTCCAACGCTGAGCACGAAGCTCCTCCCTCTGAGCTCAGATATCTCATCTGCTCCTCCGTCGAACCGTAACGCAGGGGCGTTGCCGATCGCTGACAACTTATGCGAGGGGAACACAGGGCTGAGTTTATCAGCTGCATAGCGCGTTGGTGTTAGGATCGCCTGATATCTCGGCGACACGAGTTGCTCAACGTCTTTGAACAATAAGCGCCCTTTAAGTGGGATTTCAGCTGTTCGGCTCCACGGGAAGTCGTCGTGGATTATGCGAAATGAAGGTAACTTCCAAAAAAGTGATAGCGGGCTCGCAGGCATGCTAGGGAACACCGCGGCATCAAATTTTGAAGCTGACATTCGTTTGGGAAGCCAAAGCCATGACTTCAGCGGCTGTTCGCACAAAACCAGATTTTCCGCAGAAGAGAAAAAATCGGGAGACGTGACGTAGGCAACACTGTCGGGGCAAATCTTTCGAAATGCCTCGAACAAGTTGATCCCGTAGCGCTCTATGCCGGTAATTTCCGTCTTCCGTGTAGCCAGCGTTAGGTCGAAAGCAACCCGCATTTTTATCTCGCCATAATTTTCTAACTGAATCTCGCCTCTCCGGCGTCGAGATCGACTACACCAATCATCATGGGAAGTGCATGGTGATTATAAAATACAGCATTTCACTCGATCCTTGGAAAAAAATTGTCTTCAGGTTAATCTGCATACAAGATTTAGAATGGCCACTATTAACCTGTCGGACATGTGACTACACCCCGAACGCCACCTGTCCGTCGAACTTTTCAATCCCATGAGGCTGCCTTGTACGAAATCTCAAGAAGATCTCTCGTTAGCGGCGCAACAGCCTTCTTTGCCTCTTCGTGCTTGGGTGAAGAAGTCGTCGCGAGCGATACAAAGGCTTGCCCTCTAATCGGAGTAAATCTTGCTGGAGCGGAGTTCCGTATGATCGGCGGACGTTGGAAATGGCCAGCGCTCCAGAACATGGAATACTATCTCGCGCTCGGCGTTAAAGTGTTTCGCATCCCGTTTAAATGGAATAGGCTGCAGCCACAGATAGGAAGGCCATTGGACGCGGCCGCCCTAGTAGGTCTAGACGAGCTCTTAGATCGGGCGCTTGAAGCAGGGGCCGTCGTTATTCTCGACATGCATGACTACGGACGGCGTGATAAGATAATCATCGGAGAGACAGGTTCCGACGTTAGTGTCTCCAACTATGCCTCGTTTTGGGGGGAGCTTGCACAACGCTATGGAGATAGCAGGCTTGTTTGGTATGGGCTGATGAATGAACCTCATGATCAGGACCCTATTCTTAATATCACTACACAAAATGCCGCCTGTAAGGAAATTAGGGATCGTGGCGGAAAGGGAACAGTCCTGTTTTCGGGGATTGCTTGGACTGGCGCGCACTCTTGGACGAAGACTTCTAATGGTCGTGTGATGCTTGGAGCAATCGATCCAGCAGACAACTTTGGTTTCGACATGCATCAATATTTGGACAAGGGATTTGGAGGGTCGAATCCTAATGCGATAGTTGGTGTAGGCCGACGAATATTGTCGGATGCAACCCAGTGGGCGATTGGGAATAAGAAACGCATCTTCATAGGCGAAGTTTCAACAGGACCAAGCGAAGAATCTATTCGCGAGCTACGTGATCTACTGGACTTCATATATTATTATAGCGAGGTATTTCTGGGTTGCACGTATTGGGCAGCAGGAGGCGTCTGGGGGAATAATAACAAGCAGACCGTGGACCCGCCGCGAGACCACCCTTTTGCGAGAACCGCGCAGTTGAACGCCCTAGTTCCATACATCTCTTGTAAAATTTAGCCTGTCATTTTGTCTACCTACATCGAAGTAGCGTCGCAATGACGGGACCACCTCCAAGTCTGGTGGTATCGCTGGAACCGGTTCCAAGACAGGATGTCTAGTAGCATGGGCACATGTCATAGCACTGAATAGCCCCTAAAATTGTAGGCGCCTTCTTTCCTGATTTTGAGGCAGGAAGAGCATCATGAGCAAATCGAGTTTCAGCGAAGATTTTAAGCGCGACGCCGTGCGTCAGATCACGGAACGAGGCTATCCGGTCGCGGAAGTTTCTCAGCGTCTCGGCGTCAGCCAGCATTCCCTCTACGAGTGGAAGAAGAAGTTTGCTGCGTCTAACGCAAAGGGCGATGACGAGGCCGAGGAGATCAAGCGGCTGAAGAAGGAATTGGCTCGCGTCACCGAGGAGCGCGACAACCTATGAACTGCCCCCATTTCGATCGGACAGTCGGCATAAGCAGAAAGGCTCAAGCACAGGCTTGAGGACAAGCTTATGTCTAACGAGTACCGACACGTTGCATTGCCGACGAGTGATGTTCGCCGGAGGCGGTGGACAACCTTGGCAGAAGCTGACGATCATCGAGCAGAGTTTCGAACCAGGCGAGACGGTGTCTTCGGCCGCTCGCCGCCATGGCGTCGCGCCCAATCTGCTTTACCGGTGGCGCAGGCTCTTGAGTGAGGGAGGTGCTGCAGCCGTGGATTCTGACGAGCCGGTTGCCGGCAATTCGGAAGTGAAGAAGCTGGAGGATCGTGTCCGCGAACTGGAGCGCATGCTCGGCCGCAAGAACGATGGAGGTCGAAATCCTCCGGGAAGCCTTGTCCAAAGCAAACTCAAAAAAGGGATATCGCGGCCGATCTTGTTGCCGAACGACGGTTCCCGATGAAGGCTGTCGCCGACACGCTGAGCGTATCCCGTTCCAACCTCGTCGAGCGGCTGAAAGGCAGATCGAAGTCGCACGGCTCCTATCACAAGGCGGAGGATACAGAGCTTCTACCCATCATTCGCAGGCTGGTGATCAGAGGCTAACCTATGGCTATCGGCGGATCGCCGCGCTGCTCAATCGCGAAAGGCGAGCCGCCGATAAGCCGGTCGTCAACGCCAAGCCGGTTCATCGTATCATGGGCAACCATGCCATGCTGCTGGAGAAGCATACGGCCGTTCGCAAAGGCCGCTTCAATGACGGCAAGGTGAAGCCATGCGATCGGGTCTAATTGAAATCAAATGTCGGAGTACCGACACTAATATCGACACGTTGATCGCCAAGATTGTACCCGAAAAGAACGTTACACCGATAATGTGGCAGATGGCCCACACCGGGCGGCGATGGTGCGACTTCCTCTCGTTCGACCCGCCTCCCAGACCACTTACAGCTTTTATTAGGCGCATTGAGCGCGACGATGAGATGATCCAGGTGCTGGACCAGGAAGTGGTCTTTCTCCTCGCAGAAGCTGTCACCTATGCTCCTTCCTGATCAAGGTTGGTGAAGCTTGGGATCTTGAACATGTCGTACCCTGGGAGCTTACCCAGGACGACAGCGATGACAATGTCAGGCCTGCTCACAAGAGCTGCCACCGGCAGAAAACATCTCGAGACATCTGCGCGATCAGCAAGGCGGACCGCGTGCGTGCAAAACATCTCGGGGTGGTTAAGCCGAGAACAAGGCTTAGCCACCCGTTCCTCAAGCGCAAGATCAACGGCGAAATCGTGCTCAAGCGACCCGACTGATAGGGTGGAATCCCGACCCTGCTACTTCCCCAGAATTCCCTGCTTCATCCGCACAAACCCCTGTTCCCCCGAGCAGGGATTTTGCGGCTTAACAGGGAAACACATTCTCAAACAGCGAACGCTCTGACGTGCGGATCGCACCTCAGCAAGCCGGCGTTTGATCCATTGTCCAGGATCTCACCGCCCTGGTTGCCGTAGCACATCGAGCTGGCATCTATCCGGCAGCGCATCAAGCTGCCATCAACCGCCGCCCGCCAAACTGCGAGGATCTCCCACAACCCAATGGCAACACCCTCCCCCTATTCACGTGCCGCCGCTGGAAAAACCGGGCTGAGGCGTTTATACGGCCTGTACTTGCACGAAGTTGGCCCTGCTCCTCTCACTGGACACCCTGTTGAACTCAAAGAAAACCAAGAAGCAGCACGTTGATACCGGGACGATCACCAGCGTCCTCAAGCGGGTGATCGCGGAAAACGGCCGCGACCACATCCGTGGTTACGCCTTTGCGATTTTCTGCCTGGTCGCGACTGCCATGTCGACGGCGTTCACGGCCTGGATCATGGAGTCGGTCGTCAACGAGGCGTTCGCGAACAAGCGCGCCGACATGGTGCTGATGATCTGCTTTGCGATCTTCGCGGCGTTTACGATCCGCGGGCTTGCGACCTATGGTCAGGCGGTCACGCTGTCGAAGATCGGCAACAACATCGTTTCGCGCTACCAGCAACGCGTCTTCCGGCACCTGATGACGCTCTCGGTCGGCTTCTTTGCAGAGGCCCGGTCCGCGCATCTTGCAGCACAGCTTGGCCAGAATATCGGCGGCGTGCGCGATGTGCTTAATCTCATCGTCACCTCCACGGCACGCGACCTCCTGACCCTCATCTCGCTGATCGCCGTAATGATAGCGAAGGATTGGGTTCTTTCACTGATCGTCTTTGCGGTGGCGCCGCCGCTGATTTTTGCGCTGCGTTATGTGTCGCAGCGGGTGCGCAGCGTCACCCGCGAAGCGGTCGAGGTCAGCAGCAAGGTCTTCGGCGCCATGCAGGAAACCGTCCAGGGCATTACCGTCGTCAAGGCCTTCACGATGGAACAGCAGCTCGAGGACAAGGTTCGCCGTATCATCGAGTCGTCTGAACGCCAGAGCAACCGCATCGCGCGCCTGTCGGAGCGGACTGCGCCGCTCACCGAAACCTTCGCCGGCGCGGCGATCGCCAGCGTTATCGGTTATGCCGCCTTCCGCTCCATCTATGACGACGTGCCGCCGGGCGCCTTCTTCGCCTTCATCACCGCACTGCTGATGGCTTATGATCCGGCACGGCGGCTTGCTCGCATGCAGGTCCAGATTGACCGTGCCGTCGTTAATGCGCGCATGCTCTACGACCTCCTCGACATGCAGCCGCTGCAGCGCGAGAAGCCGAATGCGCCGGATCTCGTGGTGACCAATGCGACGATCGAGCTGAAGGGCGTTGTCTTCGGTTATGGCGAAGGCACGCCGATCCTGCGCGGCATCGATCTTGTTGCCCAAGGCGGGCAGACAACGGCGCTCGTTGGTCCGTCGGGTGCCGGCAAATCGACGATCATCTCGCTGATCCCGCGCTTTTATGACCCGGCGGAAGGCCAGATCCTGATCGATGGCCAGGATATTGCCACCGTCACCAAGGCCTCGCTGCGCCACGCGCTCGCTTATGTCACGCAGCAGCCGTATCTTTTCGAAGGCACGATCCGCGACAACATCCGCTACGGACGGCCCGAGGCGACCGACGCCGAGGTCGAGGAAGCGGCGCAGCTCGCGCATGCGCATGATTTCATCATGGCGCAGCCTTTGGGCTACGAAACCCCCGTCGGCGAAAACGGCATGACGCTTTCCGGCGGCCAGAGGCAGCGCTTGTCGATTGCCCGCGCGCTGGTGCGCAACGCCCCGATCCTGCTTCTCGATGAAGCCACCTCGGCGCTCGACAATGAATCGGAAGCCGCGGTGCAGCGTGCGCTCGATACGGCGATGCAGGGGCGCACCGTCGTTGTCATCGCGCACCGCCTCTCGACGGTGGTGAATGCCGACAAGATCATTGTCATGCACGAAGGCCGTGCGGTCGAGGAAGGCACGCATGAGGAGCTCGCCCAGCGCAAGGACGGCCTTTACGCCCGCCTGAACAACCTCCAGTCGTCGACAAGCTGACATGGTCGGGCCCGAATAGGCGCAGATCCTTCTGAGAAAATGAAGCAGGCTTGCGTGGTGGCGTTAGGGCCTCCCGCACCTCAGCACAGACATTCCTGCAACCTCTGGCCCTGTCAGGCGTTACGTGGCATCGGCTCGATCTGCGAGCTAGACGTTACATGCCGGTGCCCATTGAAGCTCAGCGCAGTGCTCGATCGCTGGAACAATCAGTCGCTTGCACGCCAGTTCCTCCTGGCCGGCGGGCTGGTTTCGCTTGCCGCCATGCTGCTGGTCGGCGCTTTTGTCACCAGCCTGATCGAAGCAGCGGTCACGCGAAATTCCGCCGCCTCCACCGCGCTTTACGTCGACAGCATCATCGCGCCGCTGCTTCCGGACATGAAGACCAGCAATACGCTCGATGATGCCACCACCCGCGCGCTCGACGAAACCTTCAATCAGGGTGCGCTTGGCGGCAAGATCATCTCCTTCCGGCTCTGGCGGGCGGATGGCACGGTGCTGTATTCGACCGACAAAGACATGGTCGGCAAGCGTTTCGGCCCGAGCGAGGATCTGCAGCAGGCCTTTTCAGGCCAGATGGTTGCGCATTTCGGGCCGATTGAAGACCTGGAAAGCGAAACCGAACGGGCACTGCAGCGGCCGCTTCTCGAAATCTACAACCCGATCCTCCAGCCGTGGTCGGGTGAAGTGGTCGCCGTCACCGAGTTCTATGAGGTGGCCGATGGTTTCCAGCAGAGCCTTTACCAGGCGCAGTTGCGCAGCTGGCTTGCCGTAGCGGGCGTCACGCTCGCCTTCTTTCTTCTTCTGTCTGCCATCGTCTTTCGCGGCAGCCGCATGATCGACAATCAGCGGGCGGCACTGAAGCAGCGGGTGGCAGAACTCTCGGAACTGCTGGCCCAGAACAAGGCGCTGCATGCCCGCGCCCAGCGCGCCTCGCAGCGGGCAACGGCGCTCAACGAAAGTTACCTGCGCCGCCTCGGCGCCGATCTGCACGACGGGCCGGCCCAGCTCGTCGCCTATGCGGCGCTTCGCGTCGACAGCGAGACCCTGACGGACCCCCAGACCCCAGCCTCCAGGCGCGAGGAGGAGATCACCAGCATCAAGGCGCGGCTGGACGAGGCGATGGACGAGATCCGCAGCATCTGCAGCGGGTTGGTCCTTCCGCAGATCGAAACGGCCGAACTGCCCGACGTGCTGCGGCGCGCGGTGAACGCCCACCGGCAGCGGACCGGCACCGAAGTGACGCTGACGATGGCTGAGGCGCCGCTTGCCATCTCGCCCTCGGCAAAGATCTGCATCTACCGGTTCGTGCAGGAGGCGCTGAACAACAGCTTTCGCCATGGCGGCGGTATCGGCCAGGCCGTGCGGCAGACGATCCGCAGCGGCAATGTGGTGATCGAAGTGTCTGACGCGGGCTCGGGATTTGACCCGGACACCATCCGGCCGGGCGGTCTCGGCCTCGCGGGCCTTCGGGAACGGATCGAAAGCCTCGGTGGAACATTTAACATAACGACATCAAGCACCGGCACCACGGTGCAGATGTCCTTGAACGTGCAGGACATGGAGCAGGCATCATGAATCGGATCAAGATCGCGGTTGTGGACGACCACCCTCTTTTTCGCGAGGGCGTGATGCGCAGTCTGAGCGACATTCCCGAATTCGAGATGGTAGGCGAAGGTGGGTCGCGCGACGACGCGGTGCGGATTGTCCGCGACCTCTGTCCCGATGTCATGCTGATGGACATTTCCATGCCCGGCAATGGGTTGGAAGCCATTCGCGAGGCGCTCAACCAGTGCCCCGAACTGAAGATCGTCATGCTCACCGTATCGGAAACAAGCGAGGACATTTCCAAGGCGCTTCGGCTTGGCGCCAAGGGATACGTCCTGAAGGGTGTCGGCTCGCGCGGGCTGGCAGATGTGGTGCGCACCGTTGCCGCAGGCGAAAGTTACGTGTCCCCCGCCCTCTCAGCCCGGCTGATTGCCGGACTTTCCAACCTGCCGGATCCGGAAGAGAAGGAAGACCCCCTTGCCGAACTCACCGAGCGGGAGCATGAGGTCCTGCAGCTCGTGGCATCGGGCTTGAGCAACAAGCGGGTGGCGCGCGAGCTCGATCTCCACGAGAAGACCGTCAAGCATCACATGACCCGCATCCTGTCGAAGCTGAAGGTCACCAACCGCACGGAAGCCGCGCTCGCCCTGCGCGATGCCCGCGACCGCTCGGCTCAGCGCGATCATCTCTGAGGCCGAAGGGCCGATCACCTTAGCCTGCCCAGACGCCGATGGCGGTCATGCAGACAAACAAGCCCGCCATCGGGAGCAATATCCACCTCGCTTGAAAAACGCTGTTCTCGTCCATGACGATACCCTCCTGTTGTGCTGCAGGAGCAAGCGCTTCATCGGCCTGATGTTCCCAGCCGAACCCTTTTCAAGACTGCTTTTCCACCGCGTCGGACCAAAGGCCCAGGCCGCTTTGGGCCCAAGGTCCCGTGTGCGACCGACTGAAGCCCGTTTGCAGGAACAGGGTCGCGAAAGGCGACGTTTGGTCGGCGTATTGCAGCTCAAAAACGAGCCTCGCAAGCAAAGAGAACAAGACGAGGAAGACAATGAAACTCTCACCGAAACACACACTCGCGGTAGCGCTTCTTGCTGGCTCGACACTTTCAGCCACGGCAATCGTCGCGCCCGCCATTGCACAGACCTCCGGTCAGGCATCGGGCCAGGCGTCCGGTCAAGGTTCCGGCCAATCTGCCGCTCCGATCATTCCCGGCCAGGGTTCGGCCGGCGCCGGTGCATCCGGCAGCATGGATTCGACCGGCGGCGCCACGCAGGCACAGCCGTCGCAGGACATGGGCGCCGCACCGCAGTCCGACGCACCGAAGGCGCAGGACCAGGCACAGGGTTCGGCCGGTTCGGCTGACCCGACCATGAAGACTGACAGCCAGAGCGCCGGTGCCGATGCGACGAAGCAGAGCGACACGGCTGAGCAGAAGTCTCCGGATTCCACCACCAAGGAAAACGAGACGGCAACAGACTCCACCAAGACCGACCGCAAGGCGACCGACAGCGCCCAGAAGGCCGATGAAGACAAGTCCGACAACGACCAGGCTGCCGCGGAGCGCCCGTCGAACGAAACCACCGGCAGCATCAACATCACGAGCGAACAGCGCACCGAAGTTCGCAACATCATCGTTGAGAGCAAGGTCGAGCCTGTGGATATTGACGTGAATGTCAGCGTCGGCGTGGCCGTGCCGAAGACGGTTGAACTGCATCCGCTTCCGCCGCGCATCATCGAGATCGTTCCTGCCTATCGCGGTTACGAGTACTTCGTGCTGGCCGACGGCCGGATCGTCATCGTCGAGCCTGGCACCTATGAAGTCGTCTACATCGTGACGGCTTAAAGGACAGTGGATTGGTGAAGATCATGCCCGACGAGGAACCAGCAAGCCGCGAAGACAACAGCGGCGGCTGGTCCATCGCCGTGGTCATCCTGATCCTCATCATCGCAGGTGGGTTCCTGCTTTACGAAGGAGGATACCTCGGCGGCCGCGACAGCAGCATCGATGTGAGCCTGCCGAAGGTCGAGGCGCCTGCACCCAAGACCGACTGATGCCTCGACACTGAAGAGATGGCGCCGAAATGCGCGCCACCTGAAACAGTCAAAGGAGACACGACATGAAGACCAAGATCATCATTCTTTCCGCCGCAGTGCTTGGCGTTCTTGCCCCGGCGGCTTCGGCCCAGCAGAGCACGGTCAATGGTGCAGCAGGCGGTGCGGTGACCGGCGCCATCGTCGGCGGCCCGGTTGGTGCGGCTGTGGGCGGCATCGTTGGCGCCGCAGCCGGTACCGCGATTGATCCGCCGCCGGAACGCGTCGTCAGCTATGTTGAAACGGCGCCTGCACCGAGCTCGGACGTCGTCGTTAAGGAAGAGATCGTTGTCGGCAAGCCGCTGCCGGAAACGGTCGTGGTGACGCCAGTCCCGGACAGCCCGAAATATGCCTACGCCGTAGTGGGCGAGCAGCGCGTGATCGTTGATCCGCAGACCCGCACCGTGGTCAAGGTCATCCACTGATATCCAGATAAAACCTGAAAATGCGAAGGGAGAGCCGCGGCTCTCCCTTTTTCTTGTGGTCAGAAGCGCACCGCGGCCAGCCGCCCATGCAGCGAGCGCAGGTCGTTGACCCTGCGGTTGATGAGCCCCCGTTCCCAGTTCAGCGCCGTCTCGACGATCAGATCGAGATCATCGTGGCGCGGCTTCCATTCCAGGAGCCGGCGGGCAAGGGTCGAGTTGGCGATGACACTTGCGGCGTCCCCTGGGCGACGCGGGCCGTAGTTGATCTCGAACCGGTTGCCGCTGACGCGCATCACCGCATCGAGCACTTCGAGAACCGAATAACCGCGGCCATAACCGCAATTGGCAATCAGTGGCTCGCCACCACGGCGCAAGTAGCTCAAGGCTTTCAGGTGCGCCTCAACAAGGTCCGTCACGTGGATATAGTCGCGGATACCGGTTCCGTCCGGCGTCGCGTAGTCCGTTCCGTAGACATCAACGCCGTGCCGCTTGTCGAGTGCGGCCTCGCAGGCGATCTTGATCAGGTGGGTCGCACCCTCCGTCGACAATCCCGCGCGGCCGAGCGGATCGGCGCCTGCGACGTTGAAATAACGCAGTGCCACGAAGCGGAAGTCGTGTGCGGCCGCGGCATCGCGCAGCATCATCTCCGACATCAGTTTCGACTGGCCGTAAGGGTTCTTCGGTTGCGGCGTGACGCTCTCCAGCACCGGCACGTCATCCTTCTGGTCACCGTAGACGGCAGCCGTGGAGGAGAATACGAAATGCTTGATGCCGTGATCGACGGCAGCGGCCGCCAGGATCCGGGTCTTGCTGGTGTTGTTTTCGTAGTAGTCGAGCGGATGGGCGACCGACTGCGGCACCACGATCGACCCTGCAAAATGCAGGATGGCGTCGATGTTGTTCTCGGCAAAAATCTGCCGCAGGATCGCCTGGTCGCCGACATCGCCGAAGTAGAACTTTGCCGCACTCGGCACGGCCCAGCGGAAGCCGGTGGACAAGCGGTCGACCACGACCACCTCCTCGCCCGCATCCAGAAGCGCCCATACCATGTGGCTGCCGATGTAACCTGCACCGCCGGTAACCAGGACTGCCATGTTTTTCTTCCCTGCTTATGTTTTGCAGGAGAAAATCACGGCCGTTCTTCAGCAATGCTTACCCGGCGGCGGGTCCGCCGGGTTTATGTCGAGGTAGAGAAAACAGGCTCTCTACCCATTCATTCGACTTTTATCGAAAGCGTCCCAGACCGGGATCAGAGCCCTTTGATGTAGTCGGCGAGGCGTCCTGCCGCCTCCTCCACATGCGCCGGGTTTCGCAGGAAGCAGGCTCTCAGGAACAGCTCGCCACCCTTGCCGAAGGCCGATCCCGGTGCCAGCGCCACGCCGATCTTGTCCACCATGTCGAGTGCGGCCTGGCGGCTGTCGGTAATTCCGTCAACCTTCAGGAAGGCGTAGATCGCTCCGTCCGGCTTCAGGGTCTGGACGCGGTTGGTGGCAATCAGCGCATCACAGAGGATATCGCGGGCCTGGGTTGCCCGGTCGATATTGCTCTGCACAAAGGCATCGCCATCGTTCAGCGCCGCCACCGCGCCGCGCTGCAGGAAGTGCGCAACGCCCGAGTTGGAATACTGCACGAGGTTTTCGATCACCTGGCCCATTTCCGGCGGAGCAACGAGCCAGCCGACACGCCAGCCGGTCATCGACCAGTTCTTGGAGAAGGAGTTGGCAAAGATGATCCGGTCGCCCTCTTCCATCACGTCAAGGAAGGATGGCGCGCGCGCCGCACCGGCGTAATAGTAGCGGGCGTAGATTTCGTCGGCGATGATCCAGATGCCGTGCTTGCGGGCAAGCGCGAGGATCGCCTTGAGGTCCTCGAGGCTTGCGGTCCAGCCGGTCGGGTTCGCCGGCGTGTTGATGAAGAGGCCCTTGGTCTTCGGTGTGATCGCGGCTTCAAGCTTGGCGAGATCGAGCGCCCAGCGGCCACCGACGAAATCGAGCGGTAGGCCGACCGAATGGGCACCGGAAATGTCGATGGCCGAGATGATGTTCGGCCAGGTCGGCGACAGGTAGATGATCTCGTCACCGGGCGATGCAACGGCCTGCACGGCCAGCATGATGGCGTGCATGCCTGAGCCGGTCACATAGAAATGCTCGACCGGCAGCGAAACCGAGAAGTGGCGGGCATAATAATCCGACAGCGCCTGGCGCAGTTCGGGAATGCCGCGCTGCCAGGTGTAGAAGGTCTCGCCAGCCGCCAGCGACTCGGTCGTGGCACGATTGATGAAGTCAGGGCTTGGCAGGTCGCCTTCGCCCGCCCATAGCGGGATCAGGCCATCGCGACCGCGCGCGTAGTTGATGACTTCGACAATGCCGCTTTCCGGCGCCGCGACGGCACGGGGGCTGAGACTGCTGATGATCGACATGAGATTCCCTTAAGCGAGTTTCGCTTTTTCTAGCGCAAGCGCAGTTGGAAATCCCATGACTAACATTGAGCACATCATCGATTCCGATGATGAATCCTCACAGCGTGATCAAAAAATCACTTCGCCTTGAGCAGGTCGCGGATTTCGGTCAGCAGTTGCACGTCCGCCGGCGGCGGTGCAGGCGCTTCGTCGGCCGGCTGTTTGGCTTCCATGGCGCGCAGCTTGTTCACGGCCTTGACCATCAGGAAGATGATCCATGCCAGGATCAGGAAATTGATGAAGACGGTGATGAAGCTGCCGTAGGCAAACACGGCACCCTGCTTGCGGGCTTCTTCCAGGGCCGGCGCGGTGACGGCGCTCGAAAGCGGCAGGAAGTAGTTCGAGAAGTCGAAGCCGCCCCCGGTGACGGCGCCCACGACCGGCATGACGATGTCATTCACCAGCGAATTGACAATGCCGGTGAACGCGCCGCCGATGATGATACCGACTGCGAGATCAATGACATTCCCCTTGGCGATGAATGATCTGAATTCGCTGACAACTGACATTCTGGGAGCCCCCGTTTGGCGATCACTTTACAGATGTTAAAATAACGAGTCCCGCGCCGCTGAAAAGACGATATTCGCGTCGCGCCCTCCCATTGGACTTTTGGACGAGACGGCTCCGATTTCCAAGCACATGCTTTTCCCGTAATGTTCGCGCTCAGGCAGCGGCAAAACGCCGTGGAAGCGTGCAGGACATTCCGCACGATCGTGGTGAGGATGGATGGTTCCGGGCTGGATCATTTTCGTTTCGGCGTTTGCCTATATCCTGCTGCTCTTCGCCGTGGCCAGCTTCGGGGACCGGCATAGCCGTCGGTTCGGCGTGCCGAAACAGGGACGCCCCCTCGTTTATGCCCTGAGCCTTGCGATCTACTGCACCTCCTGGACCTATTTTGGCGGCGTCGGCCTGGCGTCCCTCAAGGGGCTGGAATTCACCGGCATCTATATCGGCCCGATCCTCGTCTTCACGCTCGGCATGCCGGTCGTCCGGCGGATCGTTGAACTCGCAAAGGCGGAAAAGCTCACCTCGGTGGCGGATTTCATCGCCGCGCGGTACGGCAAGAACTCCACCGTCGCGATGATCGTGGCAGGCATCGCGCTGGTCGGCGCGATCCCCTATATCGCCCTTCAGCTGAAGGCGGTCTCGAGTTCCGTCGCCGTCATGGTCGATCCCACCGATTACGGCATCGGCAGCGGCAACCTTTATTTCATCGACCTCGCCCTCATCGTGACGCTGCTGATGGCCTGCTTTGCCGTCGTCTTCGGCACGCGCCATACGGATGCGACCGAACACCAGGACGGCCTGATCCTCGCGGTTGCGATGGAATCGGTGGTGAAGCTCGTCGCCTTCGTCACCGTCGGGCTCACCCTTACCTTCCTCGTATTCGAGGGGCCCGCCGATCTATGGCAGAAGGCATCCGACAGCCTGCTTGCCACATCGGCGATGAACTATGAGACGCCGCTCAGCCGCTGGCTGATCCTGACCCTGCTCTCCGGCTGCGCCATCCTGCTGCTTCCGCGGCAGTTCCACGTCACCGTGGTGGAAAATCGCACTCCCCGGGAGCGGCGGGCGGCGGGCTGGCTGCTGCCGATCTACCTGATTGCCATCAACATTTTCGTCCTCCCCATTGCAATGGCGGGGCTGATTGCCTTCGGCGGCATCGGCGACGCTGACCTTTATGTCCTGACCCTGCCGCTGGCGAACGAGCTGAAACTCGTATCGCTGATCGCCTTCATCGGCGGGTTTTCGGCGGCGACCGCCATGGTCATCGTGGAATCGGTCGCGCTGTCGATCATGATTTCCAACGACATCGTCATCCCGATCTTCCTGCGCCAGCGGTTGATGGCCTCACGCTCAGGCCAAAGCGACGATTTCACGCGCACTCTCCTCAACATCCGGCGGTTGGCGATCTTCTTCGTGCTCTTGCTGGGCTATGGTTATTACCGGATGGCGGACAGCCAGTCGGGCCTCGCCTCAATCGGACTTCTCGCCTTTGCGGCGATCGCGCAGATGGCGCCGGCACTGTTCGGCGGGTTGATCTGGCACCGGGCGAACGCCCGCGGCGCGATCCTCGGCCTCACCCTCGGTTTCCTCGCCTGGGCCTACCTGCTTCTGGTGCCAAGCCTTGGCGGGCCGGACAATTCGCACCTGGCTACCGCGGTCTTGAACTTCCTCATCCCCGGCACCGAAGTCTTCAACGGACCGGAAACCGATCCGCTCGTCAACGTGACGATCTTCAGCCTGGCGCTCAATACGCTCGCCTTCGTTCTCGGGTCTCTATCGCGCAACCCGCGCCCGATCGAACGCATCCAGGCCGGCATCTTCGTCAAGCGGCACTTGCGTTCGCAGTTTGCAACGCGTGGCTGGAAAACCCGTGTCAGCGTCGGCGACCTGAAGACCGCCATCGCCCGCTACCTTGGCGAGGAGCGCATGCGGCGCTCCTTCTCCAACTACGAACAGACGGCCGGCCGCACCTTCAGCGACGAACAGCCCGCCGACATGGCGATGATCCATTTTTCCGAGCAGTTGCT
>Ga0065721_10003687_pt1 | contig 141714 bp, 133 predicted proteins | sample Mesricmetagenome_FD_59108 | JGI IMG/M metagenome (GOLD analysis project Ga0065721, IMG submission 59108) | Mesophilic microbial community from rice straw/compost enrichment Sample: eDNA_1 v2 (version 2) | ecosystem: Engineered > Solid waste > Grass > Composting > Bioreactor | place: USA...
GATGGCCTGTTCACAAGGCTTTGCACCAAGATCTCCGCAGTGGCCGTATTGCAGTACACGAACTTTTTAAACAACAGAAATATTAACAGGTTGAAACATGCACTCGCTGTTTAAACCGCACAACGGGTAAATATTATGAAACTGAAATTTTTTGGATTATTCATTCTAATGGGAATGTTTGGAACAACAGAACTTATCGCACAAAATCGACTGAGTGAAAGTGACCGCCAGGAAGTATTGGCCAAAATGGAAAACTACAAGGAAAAGTTGGGTCTGTCGAAGGAGCAGGAAGTAAAGGTTAAAGCCATCAATGCAGAACACTTTGAGCGCATTGAATCACTGAAAAAATCAAACGCGTCGAGACTTTCAAAATACAAAAGTTTCAAGACCTTAAGAGATGAAAAGAACGAGAAAATGAAAGCGGTTCTTAACGAAGAGCAATACCAGACTTACCTAGAAATGCAAAAAGAAATAAAAAGCAATGTTAAGAAAAGGAGGAACAAATGAAAATTGCCAAAGACTTAATCATAATATTCACTGTTTCGTTCACCTATATTTTTTTAGCGGCATGTGACAGTGATGATGATATCTTGGATTATCCTATAAGGCTTGAAGGCCGGATAACCGTTGATAATCTTGAGCGAGCCTTCATCATTAGTCTTCCATCAACGTATAGAAGTGGTATAGACACGCTTCCTTTGGTAATTGGCTTACACGGTACAGGTGGGAATGCCACTCAGTTCGAGAGGGATTATTCCTTTTCATTAAAAGCAGAAAATGACGGGTTTATTGCCGTCTATCCTAACGGTGTTGCAAGTGACGGAAGGCTCGGCATTCGGACATGGAATGCCGGAACCTGTTGTGACTATGCCGCGAGAGAAAATATTGACGATGTTAAGTTTATAAGCTCCTTAATTGATAAACTAGTCAATGAATATCGGATAGACCGCAATCGGATATATGTCACCGGAATGTCTAATGGAGGTATGATGTGTTATCGTCTTGCTGCTGAGATTCCTGACAAAATAGCTGCTATCGCCCCGGTAAGCGGTACGATGGTTTACACACCAACTTCTGAGCAGAAAAGATCAGTTCCGATTCTGCACCTACACTCACGGTTGGATAAAATCGTTCCTTATGACGGTGGTACTAATGCTATGGGTTATCATTTCCCTGCAGTCGACTCTACTTTGACGGTTTGGGCAAACCGCAATGACTGTAACCCTGATTTTGACGTTGTAGAAAATGCAGAGTTTACTAAAAAGGAATGGTTAGACAAATCCGGGCACCCATTCATAGTGCACTATGCAACTAACGACGGTGGTCATTCTTGGCCGGGAGGCAAGAAAGTTCGACCTAAAGCAGACGAACCATCTATAGCAATAAATGCAAATACGCTTATTTGGGAGTTCTTTCAACAACATACATTGCAATAGAGCTTCTGCAAAGCATATCGTATAGACATTGTGCAGTCGTGGAAGGAAAAAATGCGTTAAGAATTAAACAGCTATGAGATAGCTGATTTTTATTATCTTGCAGTAAAAATGACGACGGGGAACCTCGCGGAAAATTTACAGATCATGGGTATTTGCCAGCCCAATTGGATAGGTTTTGAAGGTAAAATCCATGATATACTATGATGGAAAGATTTTGGTTGGTACAACTAATGGCTTCTGGAAAAACGAACTTAATGGAAATAACTGGCAGGCAGCGGGCCTTAATGGCAAGACAATAATACTTTGATAAGGATAAAACCAAAATGAAGTTATATGAATTTCTAAAAATCAATACTTCCTTGAATGAGGAGCTACTCAGTGACTTAATCTCAAAATTTAAGAAGAAGCATCTAGGAACCGGCAGGTTCTTACTACGCAAGGGGCAGATTGCAGACAGCTACTGGTTTCTTGAAGATGGCTTTTGCCGCAGTTATTATGTAAAAAATGATGTTGAGCACACCGTGTGGATAGAAGCTCCGGGAGAGCTGATCTGTGAAATAAAGAGTTTGCGGCTCCAAATCCCAACGGAGTACTGCATTCAGGCAATGGAACCCATTACTTATTATGCGATAAAGTCTAAAACGTTGGAACGGTTAGTGTCTGAAAGTGCTGAATTACAGACTTTCATGTTACGACTCTGGGAATCCAGATTTATCATAGCCATGGACGGCCTCAGGGCATTCCAGACTATGACTGCCAAGGAGCGATACGCCTATTTACTCAAAAATTTCCCAAACTTGGAGAAGCTATCCTTATATCAACTTGCCAATATCTTGGGTATAACCCAATCATCATTAAGCAGAATAAGGCGCATAAAATAACTGAATACCTGTTTTAACCTGCTTGTAGTTAGCGTCAATCTCCTGCTTCAGGTTGTCATTCCCGGTTTCATACAAAGATAAATCCGCGGTATTTTCTGATAAACTTTGGTTTCTGCCGCGCAAGCTTGACGGGCCTATTACATAAAAAAGCCCCTGCTTTCGCAAGGGCTTCATTTTAGTGAGTCGGGGTGGCGGGATTCGAACCCACGGCCTCTTCGTCCCGAACGAAGCGCGCTACCGGGCTGCGCTACACCCCGATGATTCCGGTAAGGCGGTTGCAAAAATATCATTTCTCTTTGAAAAAGCGAAAACTTAGATTTGTGAAAATGAAACGACGTACTTTCATCCAAAAAGGGTTCTTGGCCGCGATACCACTGGCGGGTATTGCTCCGCCTCGTTGGCTCCTTCGCCCCTCCGCCCAGGTGATGACCGTCAATGGCCCCATTACCATCGGCGAGCTCGGGACGGTGCTGCCCCATGAACACATTCTGGTCGATTTCATCGGTGCGGATCGGGTTAGCCCCAAGCGGTATCACCAAGATGAAGTATTTGACGTTATGCTCCCCTATCTCGAGGATGCGCGCCGCCACGGTGTACGCACGTTCGTGGATTGCACGCCTGAGTGGATCGGTCGCGACGCCGGTCTGCTCAAACGCTTGTCTGACGCGTCCGGCATGCACATGGTTACCAATACCGGTTACTACGGTGCCGCCGGCGAAAAATACCTGCCCCCCTACGCGTATACGGAAACCGCCGAGCAACTGGCAGAGCGGTGGATTGCCGAATGGCACGACGGCATTGGCGACACCGGCATCAAGCCCGGATTCATCAAAACGGGCGTAGACGGCCACCCACTCTCGGCCACGCAGCGCAAGCTGATCCGCGCCGCTGCCCTTACGCACCTCCAGACCGGGCTGACCATCTTTGTGCATACCGGCGATGGGCGGGCCGCCCTCGAAGAGCTGGCCATTCTCACCGACACCGGCGCTGCGCCCGACGCTTGGGTGTGGACACACGCGCAGAGCGAGCCGGACCGGGCGCTGCATATCCAAGCGGCCGAAGCCGGTGGATGGGTCGCATTCGACGGACTGTATCCACAGCTGGTCGACCGCTACGTGGCCTTCCTCCGGGACCTGAAAGCCCGGCGCCTGTTGCACCGTGCCCTGATCTCGCACGACGCAGGGTGGTATGAGGTTGGCAAGCCCGACGGAGGCCGGGTTCGTCCCTACGTCTCCCTCTTCCAAGACCTCATCCCTGCCTTAAAAAAGGCGGGGTTTACAACGGCAGAGCGGCGTCAGCTTTTTGAAACCAACCCGGCAGAAGCACTGGCCGTCCGGATCAGGGAAAAACACAGGTCCCAAAACACGTAACGTTATAAATTCACCGTATTAAGCGATAAACCGCATTAAGCGATAAAAATAGCCATCATGCACACACAAACGCCGACAATACCCGATTACCTGAACACCTATTTCAGCCACTTTGAGCCAAACCTGAGAAAGGCCTTGGCCGAAGCGTGCACCGTGAGAACATTCCCCGCCGGCGAACAGTTGATGCAGACCGGCCAGTATTTCAAGTCCACGATGCTGCTTGTGGGAGGCCTCGTCAAAGTGTATCGGCAGGGGAACGACGGCCGGGAATTTTTCGTGTACCACCTGGAGCCGGGTAGCGCCTGCGCCCTGTCAATGATATGCGCCACCAAACAGGAGAAAAGCGAGGTACTGGCCACTGCCGTCGAAGATACTACGGCATTGCTGGTGCCGATAGCCCTGATGGACGACCTGATGCGCGACTATAAAACCTGGTACTACTTCGTGCTGGAAACTTACCGCTCGCGTTTTGAAGAATTGTTGGAGGTTATCGACCACATCGCGTTCAAAAGTATGGACGAACGGCTGGCCTATCACCTCGAAAAACTTAGCAAACAGCACGGATCCAGGGAACTGTATACCACCCACCAACAGATTGCCCACGACCTGGGCTCCTCGCGGGAAGTGATTTCGCGGTTGCTGAAAAAGATGGAACAGCACGGCAAAGTCGTGCTACTGCGCAATTCCATCCAACTCCTGTTCGACCGTGTGACCTAGGTCACCGACAACAGGCTGCATCGCAACCGACCTTTGCAAGGGTAACGTCAATACACGAAAAAAATGGAATTCGTCGGTTATCTTGCTTCATTGTTTATCGGCATCGCCCTGGGCCTTATTGGCGGCGGTGGCTCTATACTCACGGTACCTGTACTGGTATATCTTTTCGGGCTTCCACCCGTTACGGCTACAGCCTATTCGCTATTCATTGTGGGGGCCACCAGTTTGGTAGGTGCATGGCCCAAATACCGCCGGGGGTTAGTTGACATCAAGACCGCCACCCTATTCGGCATTCCCTCCATCGTAGCCGTATACGCTACACGCAAGTACATCGTCCCCGCCATCCCGGACCCCCTCTTTATGCTGGGTGATTTTACCTTTGGCAAACCCATGGCCGTAATGCTGCTGTTCGCCGTCATGATGTTTGCAGCTTCCATTTCCATGATCCGGAAGCAGCCCTGCAAGGATTGCCCGGAGGATGCTGAAATCCGGTATAACTATCCGATGATCTTTTTGGAAGGGATGCTGGTCGGCACACTAACGGGACTCGTAGGCGCGGGTGGCGGTTTCCTCATCATTCCCGCCCTTGTACTGCTGAGCAAATTGTCAATGAAAAAGGCCGTTGGCACTTCGCTGCTGATCATTGCCGCCAAGTCGCTCCTTGGCTTCATGGGCGATGTGGCCAATAGGCCCATCGAATGGGGTTTCCTACTGTTGGTTACTGGGCTGGCTATCCTGGGCTTTTATCTGGGCAACCGGATTTCGGGCAGGGTATCCGGACATAAATTGCAGAAGGGTTTCGGGTGGTTCGTCCTCCTGATGAGCATTTACATCCTGATCAACGAACTTTTTCGTTAGCCGTCCGTTGGAAGGTGACAGAAGTCACTGAATGGGGCCGCTCTGGTTGTTATCTTTGTAAACAAATGGATTGATAAAAAAGGAACGCTTATGATAGAATGGTTGAAACAACCGTGGCCGTGGTACATCGCCGGCCCGCTGGTGGGTCTCACGGTCCCCACACTCCTGATTCTGGGCAACAAGCATTTCGGCATTTCGGCCAACCTGCGCCACGTATGTGCGATGTGCTTCCCCGCGGATATCAAATTCTTCAAGTATGATTACCGAAAGGAATTCTGGAATCTTTTTTTCGTCCTCGGTGCCTTCGGTGGCGGGGTGATCGCGAGCCTATGGCTGGCTAACCCTCAGCCGGTCGAAGTAAACCCGGCCCTGGTCACCGAACTCGCGGGATATGGCATCAACGACTACACCAACATGGTACCGAAACAGCTTTTCAATTGGGATTACTTGTTAACGGCAAACGGCCTTATCATGATGGTCGGCGGCGGATTCCTGGTCGGCTTCGGCTCGCGTTACGCCGGGGGATGTACCAGCGGACACGCCATAATGGGATTAAGCACGTTGCAATGGCCTTCACTCGTGGCTACCGTCTGCTTTATGATCGGTGGCTTTCTGATGGCCAATGTCTTTCTGCCTTTTATACTTGGTTGAGATCGGATTTACTTGGCAATACTATTTTCCTTCATGGTTTAGATTATTTTAAGATGATGCGCAAAAATAACAATTCCAATTCTCAAATTTCGACTTTCAATTCTCAATTTTCGGCTTTCGATCCAAAAAACGAGAAGGAAGTACGCACGCAGGATACCCTATGCGTCAATGAATCGCAACTGCAACACAAGTGGTACCACAACCTCAAGTACCTGATTGTGGGCATCCTATTCGGGATTGTCTTCGTGAAAGCCGAAATCATCAGTTGGTTCCGCATCCAGGAAATGTTCCGCCTGCAATCGTTCCACATGTATGGAATCATCGGGTCGGCAATCGCGGTGGGCATCCTATCGGTTTGGTTAATCAAGAGATTCAACATCAAGACCATCTACGGCGAGCCCATTACGTTCACACCGAAAAAATTCAGCAAAGGCCAGATTTACGGGGGGCTCATTTTTGGATTGGGCTGGGGCCTGACCGGCGCCTGCCCGGGCCCCTTGTTTGTCCAGATCGGCACGGGCGCCACCGTGGTAGCCATTGTGCTGCTCAGCGCAATCGCAGGCACCTGGGTGTATGGCAGACTGCGGGATAGCCTTCCCCATTAATTAAAAACTTTCAGCTTATAACAGTTTTCATCAAACAAAAAAAGCATGTTTTTTCAGCACATTTATGATAAATCACTCGCTCAGGGCAGTTACCTCATCGGATGCCAGGCGACCGGCGAGGCCATCGTGATCGATGCGAAGCGAGATGTCGACACGTATCTGGACGTTGCAAAGCGGAACGGGCTTCGTATTACGCACGTTACGGAAACGCACATCCACGCGGATTTCCTTTCCGGCACGCGCGAACTCGCCGCACTCACCGGTGCGACGATGTACCTTTCGGACGAGGGCGGACCGGATTGGCTGTATCAATTCGCCCATGAGGGACTGCGCGAAGGCGATGTCATCCGGGTCGGCAACCTCTCCCTCGAAGTTATCCATACGCCGGGACACACGCCGGAAAGCATCAGCTTCCTGCTGCGCGACCATCCGGCGACAGATGAACCCATCATGCTCTTCACGGGCGACTTCGTCTTCGTGGGCGATATCGGCCGTCCGGACCTGCTGGAAAAAGCCGCAGGACTGGCGGGTACACAAGATATTGGCGCACACCAGCTGTTCCAGTCGCTGACGAAATTCAGCAGTCTGCCCCCTTACGTACAGGTATGGCCAGGGCACGGTGCCGGATCGGCCTGCGGCAAAGCCCTCGGTGCCGTACCCAGCACCACCGTGGGGTATGAACGGATACGGAATTGGGCGTTCCGTTTTGAGAACGACGAACGGGGATTTACGGACTACCTGCTGGCCGGTCAGCCCGAACCGCCGAAGTATTTCGCCATGATGAAAAAGCTTAACAAGGTAGATCGCCCGCTGCTGACAGAAGTACCGCGGCACCCCAAACTCACGGCGGATCAGTTCCTGGCGGCATACCGCGGCGGTGCCCGCATCATTGACGCCCGGCCGAAAGCCCTCCATGCCTCCGGAGCCATCCCGGGGAGCCTCGGCATCGAAAACAATTCATCTTTCTCCACTTGGGTAGGTTGGCTAGTGGGGTACGACGAACAAATCGTGCTCGTGGCCGACGATGGACAGGTTGAAGACCTGACACGCAAGCTCATGCGCATTGGTATGGACAACATCTTGGGGTATGTATCCAGCGTGGATGACCTCGGACTTCCCCTGGAAACCCGTAAGCTGATCGACATCGATACCTTCCGGACGTTACTCGGCCGGGATGATGTACAGGTGGTGGATGTACGCAGTGCTTCCGAATACGCGGCGGGCCACATACCGGGTGCCCTCAACCTGTTTGTCGGTACGCTTGCCGACCACCTGGACGAACTGGACCGGGGCAAACAGCTGGTCATCCACTGCCAAAGCGGTGCACGGGCAGCCATCGCCCAGTCGGTACTGGCAGCCAATGGCTTCAAGGATGTACAGAACTTCTCCGGCGGCATGGAGGCATGGAGGCGACAACCCGTACCCAACCCGGCGGAATAATCCGTAACTTTAACCTGTCATCACGTTCTGCAGTATGCCCTACCAGATCCCCGGCCATCTAAAAGGCCTTACCGACAGTGAGGTAGCCGCTTCCAGGAAGCAGCATGGCAATAATCAGTTAGCCACCGTCCGGAAAAGCTCCTGGCTGTCGCTGCTCATCGATATCCTCAAAGAACCGATGCTGATCCTGCTCGTTGTCATCTCGTTTATCTACGTCATTGTGGGCGATTACGGCGAGGCGGCTTTTATGTTTGCCGCCATCGTTGCCGTTTCCGCGATTTCTTTTTATCAGGATAGCCGCAGCAAAAAGGCGTTGGAAGCGCTGGAGAAGCTTAACGAGCCGCTGAGCCGGGTGATCCGGAACGCAACCGTCGTTGACATCCCCACCCACGAGATTGCCGTGGGCGATCTGTGTATCACCGAGGAAGGAAAAATGATCAATGCCGACGGGCGTATCGTCCACAGCAACGATTTCTCGGTCAACGAAGCTTCGCTTACCGGCGAGAGCTTTTCCGTATTCAAGGACAGCCGGTCGGAAGACAATCGCGTATACAGCGGTACGCTCACCGTTTCGGGGCTTGCTGTTTTCGAGGTAACGGAAATCGGGAAGGAAACCCGTATCGGTAAAATCGGCGAGTCGATCCTGACCATAAAAGCAGAACCCTCTCCCCTACAGATCCAGATTACCAAGTTCGTGAAAACGATGGCCATCATCGGCATCGTCATTTTCCTGATGGTCTGCCTCTTCCGGTATTACGAAACCGGCGACTTCGTTGCGAGCCTGCTTAACGGGCTTACGCTGGCCATGTCGGTGCTGCCCGAAGAAATTCCGGTTGCATTTACCACCTTCATGGCATTGGGTGCCTGGAAACTGATGCAGCAGGGCATCATCATCAAGCGAAGCAGCATCGTGGAAACTTTGGGCAGCACCACGGTGATCTGCACCGACAAAACCGGCACCATTACCGAAAACTCGATGCAGCTGATCAACCTGTATGATTTCCGGATGGACAAGACTTACGACACGCCATCCTTCGGCGATCCGGAGCTGTCGACCCTCATCAGCTATGCCATGTGGAGCAGCGAACCGGCACCGTTTGACCCCATGGAGAAAACGCTGCATAACGTCTATGGGCAGACGCAGTTGAACGACCTGCGCGGCGACTACCGTATGTTTCACGAATATCCCCTTGAAGGGAAACCGCCGATGATGACACACCTCTTCCAGGATGCCAACAACAACCGGATCATTGCCGCCAAAGGTGCCCCGGAAGCCATCCTCAGCGTGTCTCAGCTATCGGCCGATGAAAAAGAACGGGTGCGGGACCGGATCCAAGTATTCGCAAAACAGGGATACCGCATACTGGGTGTAGCCCAATCCCGATTCGAAGGGGATGACTTTCCCAAAAAACAGCAGGATTTCCCGTTTGAATTCCTGGGACTGACGGTCTTCTACGACCCGCCCAAGAAAGGCATCAAAGACGTGTTTCGACGGATTTACGACGCCGGGATCGCCGTCAAAGTCATCACCGGTGACAATGCCGATACCACGAACGCCATTGCCGCCCAGGCAGGCATCAGCAATAACGCTCCGCCCGTAAACGGCAGCGAGCTCATCCACCATTCGGAAGAAGAACTGATGCAACTTGCCTCGCGCACCACGTTGTTTACGCGGATGTTTCCCGAAGCCAAGCTCGCCGTGGTGAACGCGTTGAAAAAACGCGGCGAAGTGGTGGCTATGCTGGGCGATGGCGTGAACGACGGCCCGGCCCTGAAAGCCGCCCACATCGGGGTGGCCATGGGCAATAAGGGGACGGAAATCGCCAAATCAGCCGCTGCGCTGGTAATTACCAACGACGATCTGGAAAAGCTGGTCACGGGCATTGCCGCCGGAAGACGCATTTACGCCAACATCAAAAAAGCCGTCCAATACATCATTTCCATCCACATTCCCATTATCCTGACGGTTTCGTTGCCCCTGTTTCTGGGCTGGGTATTCCCGCAGATCTTCACCCCTGTCCATGTCATTTTCCTGGAGTTGGTGATGGGGCCCACTTGTTCCATCGTCTACGAGAACGAACCCATGGAGCGGAATACGATGCAGCGGCCACCGCGGATCATGACCGATACGTTTCTGAACGGGCGGGAACTGCTCATCAGCATCGTCCAAGGGCTGGTGATTACGGCCGGTGTGCTGGTTGCCTACCAGCTGGCTGTTCAGGCCGGCGGCAGCGAAGAAAAAACGAGAACGATGGTGTTTACCACGCTGATTTTTGCCAACATCCTGTTGAGTTTTGCCAACCGCTCGTTCTACTACAGCATTTTTGAGCGCTTCAGGAGCCGGAACCCCCTGCTCTCCGGCATTACGGTGCTGGTGCTGGTCATACTGTTCGCCATCCTCTACGTAGCTCCGTTGTCCCGATTTTTTGACGTGACCTCCCTTCGTGCCTCCGAACTGGGGATTTGCCTGGTCCTAGCCACGGTTTCCGTCATGTGGTTCGAGGTTTATAAATGGCTCCGCAGGAAAAGAAACACCTTGTCCGCACAAGCCGGGCAGGCACATGACGGCTCCCGGGAGGGGCAGTAACCGGACAACCGCCCGCAGGCGAAGCACAGCACCGTCGTACCAACGAGCGGCTCACCGTCCTCTATCGGCTTGCCGGCATCATCCACCCTACCCTTGCAGAACGGGCAGCATACCTCATCGTCTTGTGTTTCCATAACGCGGTTCTTCTTCCAAAACCAGCCTTTTGGTTGGCGCGACACCAAAACTAATACTAATTTTTTTAGTTCTCAAGACTTATTGAAAATTTCGGTCCTATACGGGCACTTGGCAACGATTCGCTAATGTCAGAAAAATAACGTATCTTTGTCCTATCCTCTCTGACCATCCGTGTCCAACAGGATGCCCGTGTCGTTATGCATTCGACACGTTAAAAAACGAATATTTGCCAATACATCGCTCCATTTTTCCGTGTCCGTACATGGGCCTTGGAAAAAGCGGGGTAAATTTTTAACGAATAATACTTTTCAATGGCTGAAACATATAGTAAAAAAGAACGAAACAAAAAGAAGCTGCAAAAACGGAAAGAAAAGGAGCAGCGCCGGGACGAAAAACGTTTCGAGACCTCAAAAAGCGGCAGGAGTCTAGAAGACATGATTGCCTATGTGGATGAGAACGGCAACCTTTCCAGTACACCTCCGGACGAGCGCAAAGTCAGCCGCATCGCGCTGGAAGACATTGCCATTTCCACCCCGAAGGAAGAGGCGGCAGATCCCACGGCGCTGCCAACCGGCACCATCAGTTACTACGATGCATCCAAGGGCTACGGGTTTATCACCAATTCGCGGAACCAGGAACGCATTTTCGTACACCGCACCCAACTGGCCGATCCGTCGATCGTGTTAGCTACCGGCGATAAAGTCGAATACCAAGCCTCCAGAGGCCCCCGCGGGATGCAGGCAGAACTCGTACGCAAAGTTTAAGCGCTGATACCCATTCTCAATTGATTTCTATTGCGCCGTTTCGTCGGGCGAAGGTTCGTTTTGAAGGAGATTTGCCGGGTTCCACGTTCGATTGGCGATGAAGTCTGTCCCGTCCGGATTGATGCCGGACCGGGAATCAAGCCGTCATTCGACAGTTGATTCATCAATGTGTATAAAAATTCGTATCTTTACACCAAAGAACAAGTAGTATGCGTACCAATATTGAATTAGATGACAGCTTGATCAAACAAGCGTTAAAAATCAGTGGTTTCAAAACCAAAAAGGACATTGTCAATGAGGCTTTGAAGCAATACGTCGCTTCTTTAAAGCGTAGGCAGATTTTGACCGTTCGCGGAGCAGATACCTGGTCCGGAAATCTGGAAGACATGCGCAGCCTATGAATGAACCTTTACTGTTTGACACATCGATTTGGATAGATTTCCTGAACAAAAAAAAGTCGCCAGGCGCTGACTTACTGGAGCAAAGTATTCTTAACGATCATCCAATTTATCTAACACCGACCATCCTTCAGGAAATCTTGCAAGGAATCCGGGACGATTCAACATACGAACGGATTAAAGATACGTTGTCGTATTATAATGTGCTTGACCTACCCCAGATACAAGCGGCAACCGGGGCCGCCGACTTGTATCGCACGCTCCGTAAAAAAGGTGCCACCATCCGGAAAAGTAACGATTGCTTAATTGCTTATTACGCGCTTGAATTCTCGATTACGTTGGTGCACAACGACGCGGATTTCGACCAAATTCAGCAGTACACCGATTTAAAAGTCATCCGCTAGCTTTTCCCTTTCATAAAATGCAGCACATCTTCCGGTTTCGCCTGTTCATGCACAATGGCCATCAATGCCCGCGTCATGCCTCCCGGGTCGGCATGCTGCACGACATTCCGGCCGTACACGATACCCTTCACCCCCTGTTGCATCAACGCATAGGTCCTTTCCAGTAGTTCGTTGTCGTCGGCACGGCCACCGCCCCTCACTAAGATGGGCACCGATCCGGCAACTTCCACGACTTTATGGTATTCTTCCACATCGTCCGTCGGATCCGCTTTGATCAGGTCGGCACCCAATTCAACCGCTTGCCTCACCAGCGGGGTAATCAACCGGATGTTTCCATCCACCATGTACCCGCCCGCCTCGCTATTCGGACGGAACACCAGCGGTTCGATCATTAACGGTACGGCGTAGTAATCACACAGCGGTTTCAGCTTCAATATGTTCTGGATACATTGGTCGGTCACCTCCGGCGCACCGGGAATCCGGAAAAGGTTCACCACCACGCACGTGGCATCCAGCCGCACCGCCTGCAACACCGGATCTTCAATCATCCGGCTGTACAAAACATCCGGCAGATCGGGGCCGTACACATTCGCCACGTCCGTCCGCAGCACCAGCGAAGGCTTCATCTTTCCGGCAACCGACTGCAAATGGCGGGCCTGGCCCACCGTCAATTGGATCGCATCCGGACCCGCATCAATCAACACCTGCACCGATTTCTCGATATTTTCAATGCCGCCAAGAAATGTGTATTCATTGAAAAAGCCGTGGTCTATGGCCACATCGAAACATTTTCCGGAAACGGGATTAAACAACCTATTCAATCTGCTTTGCTTCATTTTCTATCGTTATTAAAGATTTACTTTCAATCTCAATTTTGGACTTTCAATTCTCAATTTTCAACTTTCAATTCTCAATTTCCTATTTATTTCCCCCAACCCCACCCGGTCCCCATCCCTTCGTTTACTCGCTTCCGCTGCCGCCATGAACGCATAAATCTCCAGGGCTTCTTCCGGGGTTACCGGCGGCTTGCCCGTCCGGAAGAACTCAACAATGGCCGCCACCAACAGGCCGTACCCTTCAAAAGGGCCGATGTCAGCAATGCCCTGGCTTCCATACACCGTTCCGCCGAAACCCATTTTACCTTGCCGCAATCCCCGGAACATGCCGACGCGACCATCCCGCCACCGCCCCACCACGACATCGCACCCGGGCGTATGTGTACAACTGACCCATTCACATCCAGTTCCCAGGATGGTATACAGCGATTCCACACCGTGGATGCCATCCCAAAACAAATCCACGTGGGAAGCTTGCAGGGGCGCAGGGCCGTACGTCTCCGCACCGAATACCTGTCCGACGACCTTACCCAGGCGGATGTCCTGCGTACGCTTCACATAGCGCAGCGCGGACGAAGAAAATACCGGTACGCCGTATTTCGCGGCTGTGTCAAAAATGGCCACCACCCCGGCCCAATCCGCTGCCAGGGGCTTATCGACAAATACAGGTTTCGCGGCCTTGAATACCGGCATCAGCTGTTCCAGGTGCGGACGCCCATCGTTGGTCAGCACCATCACCGCGTCCACCCGGTCCAGCACCGCCTCGATGGACTCCAAACGTTCCACGCCGTGGCCGGCCATCGTATCGCTGAATTCCGCCAGCTGTTCCGCCGGAAACTCAACGTCGGCATTCCCTTGCGGATGAAAAAAGGCCACCACCCGGCAACCCCGCAGCCCTGCGCCCGGCGTATCCGCATTCAGTAGTTTGGTAAAATCCGCACTGTGAACGGACAACCCGATAATGCCAACCCTCATGCTTTTTCTATTTTACCGGTCCGTGCTATTTTACGTGCATGACTCCCCGCATCACCGGCGCGTGCCCCGGAAAGGTACAGACAAACGGGTAGTCGCCCGGAGCCGTGGGTGCCCGGAAGGACAGGACCTCCTTGGTATGCCCGTCCAACAAGCCGGTATGATGGAGCACCTTCCCGCTTTCCGGAACATACGCTTTCGCCAAGCCCTCCTCCTGCAGGTCAATGGCCAGTCCGGCAACCTCGTCGGCTGCACCGGGCGCCACAATCAACAGGTTGTGCTGCATCAGGTCCTGGTTGTCCAACGTCAGCTCAACCGGCTGGCCCGCCTTTACCGTAAATGCCGACACATCAAATTCCATCCTGACGGCCACGATGGTCAACGCAGCCGTTTCTTTCTCCCTGAAATCAAGCGCCGGTGCCGCAGCGGCTTTCCCCCTTGACGGCGTTTCCGCTGTTTCCTTGCCATGCCCCGCATGTGCAGCATCCGTCGTACCGGTCCTGCTGCTATCCCGGTCGGCCCAGAACGACTCGTAACCGATGCGGAATTCCATGCCCGGCACACCGGCCGGGTCGGGGGCCGCCAAATGCGACGCCCGTTCGCTCCAGAACCAAGCGACCTTCTGGGCCGCAATCCGTACGGGTTCCTCCGGCGACTTCAGCAATTCGACCAGCAGTTCGCGGTTAACGCGGTTATGCTGTTGGTGCAGCCACAGTACTTCCAGCAGTGGAAGCGCATTTTCCTTTTCCGACCGATCCAGTTTAGCGGCCCAGGCCTGTGCCTTTTTGATCACCTCGTCGGAATTTCTGCCGCTCAGTTCCACCCGCGCCTGGTGGCGGATGTTGTCGTAGGGGTTCTTAAACAGTTCCAGCAGGTTTTCAATTGATTCGCCGTGCACCCGGACGGCGGGCCCGACGGGTTTATTCTTGGCGGTAACCCGGTACACCCGCCCGTGGATCTGGTCACGGCTGGCATCCCGGAGGTTGTAGGGCGAATGTGTGATGACGGCATTCTGCCAGTCGGCGAAGTACAGCGCCCCGTCAAGCCCTACGGCCCCGTCGCTGGGCCGGAAGTTCGGATCGCCCGTGTAATCCGGCGGCACCACCCGTGGTGCCGCTTCCGTGTGTGGGGTGAATGCCGGGTCATCGCCCGTAAACAAAAAGTTTCCGATTTCCGTACCTTCAACAACCCCCTGCGGCTTGTAATCCAGCCGATAGCGTTTCATCCCCTGAAATCCAATCACGTTGTACACCAAGAAGTTATTCTGGTACTGCGCAGGGAGATTGGAGCTGGATATCAACTGATTGGACGTCAACGGCCGCACCGTCGGCTCAAACAACGGCCGCTTGGCAAACCTGCTGCTGTCGGTGGTGGAAGTCACCTTCCGGTCGTAGTACACCTGAAACGCCTTTCCCGTCGTCCCATCGGTAATGAACTGGTTGCCCCATCGGTCGAAACTGATGCCATGCGCATTGGGCGAATTTTCAACCACAAACGAAAAGTCGAACGTACGCGGGTTAAAACGGTACAACCCCGGCGTCCCCGACTCATCGCTCTTGCGCCACGGCGTTTCCACATTTTCCAGGATAAATATCCCCCGTTGGTAATAAATATTCCCATCGGGACCATAGATCAGGTTATTCGCCGTATGGTGGGTATCGTCCGATCCGATCCCGCCGAACAACCGCGTGCGCACATCCGCCACCCCGTCGCCCGTCGTATCCTTCAGAAACAGGATGTCCGGGGCCGACACCACGATGACGCCGTCGTTCCAGAACTCAAACCCCGTCGGGTGCGGCACAAATGCAAAGGTAGTCGCCTTATCCGCCACTCCGTCGTTGTCGGTGTCGGTCAGCGTCACCAACCGGTCGTTCATCGGCCGCATCGGTTCCCACTTCGGGTACGTCGCCCACGACGCCACCCAGACCTGCCCTTTCGTATCGATCTGCATCGCTACCGGTTTGGCGATTTCTGGAAACTCCTTCTCCGACGCAAACAGATTCACCTGCAGGTCGCCCGGAAAGGTCATCCGGTCGATCGCCTCCTGCGGGTCCACGTAGGTAACCTCCCGCGTGATGTGCGTGCCCACAATCAGCGGTTCCGGCACGTTGCTGTCGTCAATTTCGATGTCGTTGCCCTGCGCACGCGCCCACACCCGTTTGTCGCGATTGGCCGTCATCGTATCCAGCATCTGCAATTCCCGCTGCAGGGTTGCGTAGTTCCCATCCTGGATGGAGCGGGTCCCCCACACGTCGTTGCCGCTGATGGTCCGGTACCGGTGAAACCAGTACCTGTTTTTATCCACAACGGCGCTGCGCAGCGAGTCGATCGCCACCCGATCCATTTTTATCCGATGGCCGAATGCCGTTTCAACAATGTAGCGCGCCACTTCCTCGTTCCCCTTCTCGTTCAAATGCACCCCTACAGGAGGCGGCTATCAGAAACAATAGGGCCAATAGCCCGCTGTATGTAAAATAAACCTTCATTTCGTCATCATTGCTTTATATCGCCAAGCGGCATCCATGAGCGTCTCCAGCGATAGCCTCCTGTATGCGGTTGCCATCAATCAGTGCCCACTGCTGTGCAATACGGCCATTTATCAATTCAAAGAATCGATACCCTGGCACTGTTACTGCTACCCCTGTTGCTGCATACCCCCTCCATTCGCCGATATGCTGTAATTTCATGGTGACCCGTATACAGACCGTGCTACCCTCTGAAATCACATGCTCTATAATTGTGCGGTGTTGAAAGGATTTGCTGGTTGCCGCAATCCACGCTTGGGTTCCCGTAGCATCTTCCGGAAAACCGGGAGGTAACGAATGGTCAACGTAGTTCTCCGTTACGAAATCCATAAGCGAATCCGTCTCCCGTCCATTCCAGACCGTATTGATAAAGTCCAAAATCAATTGCTTTTCGCTGTTCATCTTTCTTTAAAGTGTGATTTAAAATCTTGTGTTGTTTTAGAATGTGCGCAGCAGCGTTTATCAATCCGCTGATTTGCAGGATCGGCGCGTCCCACTAAAATCGGATTGCTTTCAGGTCTATATCTACTTCGATTTCATTCTTGATCTTGTCCGCTGCCGGTAGATTGACGTCAGAAGCATAGGTCATCCCCCATTTGGTACGATCAAACGTGAAATTGGAAACGATCTCCACATCCGTAGCAGAAATCGTAATCTTGGCAGGAATATCCAATGGAAGTGATTTACCCAACAGCTTGAGATCCCCTTTGATCAAATAATTATTGCCTTTGGGATCAACTGCAGCAGTTTTCTGCGCCGAACGTACCGTGTAAACCACATGTGGATAAAGAGCCAAGTTAAAAAAATCTGCGCTTTGCAGGTGATGTGTCAGTTCCAGCTTTTTATCCGCCGGCAGATCATTTGTGACGACAATAGAAGAAATGGGAATACTAATTTCCCCACCCGTGATCTCTTCGCCTTTTAATAGGAAGTCCTCCGCCTCCAGTGCGATCGTACCCGAATTAAAATAGCCTGTTTCAAGGTACCCCTTCCAAGCTGCAGTGGAACCTGTTTCCACAGCCAGTACCTCTTCTCCCGCTGCTACTGATTCATTTTCTTTTTTGCATGCCATAAATACAACAGACAAGCAAATGGCAATCATTACATTTTTCATTTTCATGCTTCAATTAATTTTTTTGCAAGTTTCCTTACTTTGATCGCGAACCGGTAACGCTGTCGACGGAATGCAGGATTTCGTCGACACTTGGCTGGAAATAGGCTACGCGATGCGACCCTGCCATCGAAAAGGTTGTAAATCGTATGATATGTCGTTGGTCGACAAATAATTGCACACTGTCGACCGTTGCTTGGAATCTTCGGAAATTAAATACTTTTGTATATGGAAATGAACACCAGGTGGACGGCTAACAGCCGTGTGCTTATGCACGTGACTTTTTGGGTGTGTATTGTCGCCTTCCTAACCACGCTGTTTGAGGTGGGAGGACCCGGATTTAAGGTAGCGTTCAATACCGTCATGATGCTGCTTCCAGTGCATGTTGTCTATTTCTATACCCTGAGCTATGTAATTATTCCCAAATACCTCTACACCCGGAAATTTTTACAGTTGACGCTGTGCTTTGTCCTCCTTGCTGTCGGTTGCCTGCTGATGTACCGGGTCATTGAGATTCTTTTTGCGGATCCCTATTTTTTTAAGGAGATGCGTAACCTTAATCCTGACTGGAAATGGCAGAAAATAGAGGGTACCTTTTTGGAGCAGCTTACAAACATGGAGTACCTGATTCATGGGTTGGAACAGAGTAATTCGGTCGTATGGATAGCGCTGGTCATTAAGTTTTTCCGCATGTGGTATGAACGCAAGCAGGTCGCTTTACAGGCCGAGCTCAATTTTTTGAAGTCACAGATCCATCCGCATTTCCTTTTTAACACCTTGAATAATCTATATGCGCTCACGCTCGATCAATCGCCCAAATCACCGGAGGTGGTATTGGGGTTATCGGATATACTGCGTTACATGCTTTACGAGTGTAATGCTGATTACGTATCGCTGAAGCGGGATGTGGCCATTATCCAAAATTACCTGACGTTGGAACAACTGCGCTATGGAGATCGCTTGGATCTTAATTTCAGTATCAAAGGAACGATAGCGGATCAACGCGTAGCTCCCCTACTGATGATCCCGCTGATCGAAAATGCTTTTAAGCACGGAGCCAGCGAGATGACCGAGGAGGCCTGGATCAACTTAGACCTGAATGTGGATGCCTACCGGCTCAAACTAAAAGTGTCTAACAGCAGGCCGAGTCAACCGATCGAGCGGGACACGACCTGTGGCAATATTGGTCTTCAGAATTTAAAAAAGCGATTGGAGCTGATCTATCCTGAAAGCCACCTATTGACTATCTATGAAGAAAAAGACATCTATTTGGCAATTCTGCAGATAAACTTTAGTACAGCACCCTATGCGGTAACAGCAACAGAGGCGGGACCATTGTTTGATTCAGGTCATACGGGTACGATTCTTTCAAAAACCAAAACCAGTCAATCATGGAAATAAAAACTTTGATTGTCGATGACGAACCGCATGCCCTCGACATTATCGAAAAATACATAGCCAACTTCCCGGATTTGCAACTGGTGGCTAAATGCAATAATGCCGTGCAGGCATTCCAGATTCTCCAGAAGAACAAAATCGATCTGCTATTTCTCGACATTAAAATGCCCGGATTGCTCGGTACGGACCTGGTCAGAACACTAACGAATCCACCGCGGATTATCTTTACTACCGCTTATCAGGATTATGCCCTTGAAGGTTTTGACTTGAACGCCGTAGACTACCTGCTCAAACCCATTCCTTTTGATCGCTTTTTAAAGGCAATGGACAAGGTATTCAATGGATACAAGCCTGATTACCTATCCCTTACAACACACAGCCCAACGTCGACCGTTAAAAACGACAGCTTTGTTTATCTACGTGTCGACCGCAAAAATGTGAAGCTTAATGTAGATGATATCTATTGGGTAGAAAGCTTAAAGGACTATATCAAGGTGGTATTGGCTGACAAAACGTATATCAGCAAGCAGAAAATCAGCATATTGGAAAAGTTGGTTCCCGAAGACAAATTTGTCCGGATACACCGTTCCTTTCTCGTTTCCATTGAAAAAATCCAAAGTTATCATTCCTTTGCCGTTGAAATCTTAGGCAAGGAGTTACCTGTCGGCCGGAATTATAAAGATGAACTCCGTAAACGTTTAAGATAAGTTTATTCTATTATTTCTGCCGTTTGTCGTCATAAACGAGCTGTCTGTCTACTTATCTTGAACAACCGCCAACACCTGTTGACTTTTGCCGAAATAAAAATACATAACATGAAATTTCTAAAAGTTTTCGGCGTCATCCTCGGCGGGGTCATATTTCTGGCATTGAGCACCGGTTTGTATGTCAATTTTGCGATGCCGAATGTAGGCGATGCGCCGGATATCGCGGTTAGCATGGATAGCGCAAGCATAGAAAGAGGAGAATATCTGGCTATGCATGTGGCCGTATGTATGGACTGCCATAGCCAGCGGAATTGGCGCGTCTTTAGCGGTCCTATAACCAAAGGAAGCGAAGGAGGCGGCGGAGAGCTATTTGCGGAAGAAGCAGGGTTTCCGGGCACGATCTATTCCACCAATCTGACGCCCTACGGCTTGTCCGATTGGACAGACGGTGAGATCTACCGTGCGGTTACCACAGGGGTAAGCAGGGACGGTCGAGCCCTGTTTCCAGTTATGGGTTATCACCGTTTCGGGCAGATAGACAAAGCAGATGTGTTCAGCATTATCGCTTACTTACGGACACTGCCGGCTGTCCAAAATGATGTTCCTACACCTGAATTGAACTTTCCGGTCAATCTGCTGAACAAGCTATCTCCATCGCCCGCGGCCCACCAATTGAAACCATTGCCAAGCGATACGATTAACTATGGTGCGTATCTGGTCAACGTTGCGGGCTGTGTCGACTGTCATAGCAAACAGGATAAAGGACGGGTAGTGCCGGGCAGTGAATTTGGCGGCGGCATGGAATTCCGTCAGCCTGCAGGTGTCATCCGTGCTCCTAATATCACCATGCACCCGAAAACCGGGATCGGAGCATGGACGAAAGCGCTTTTTGTAAACAAATTTAAAGCGTACGCGGATAGCAGTTACCATCCTAAATCAATGGCTGAGGACGAGCTCAATTCGCCTATGCCGTGGACAATGTATGCCGGAATGAGCAAGCAGGATCTAGAAGCTATTTACGCATACTTAAAAAGTCTTGAACCGAAGAATGTATCCATTGAGGTCAGAAGTTTAGCCGTCTCTTGTAACTCTGCATCCCCGATGCGGAAATCATGCGATCGCTTCCCGGCAGAAACCTATGTATATCGATCCTTCTGTCGATAAATTCGCTCCATCTGTTGGGAGAAATTCATTCGTCACCCGGTGTGTTTCTGAAGCTATTGTCCGTAAACAGTTCGTTTTTGATCTCTGCAGCAAGCCCTAGGAAGCGCTCGTACTGCCGCAGCACGTCGGCAATCACTTCTTCCTGCACAAAATACTCCATGTTGTAACCGATGCGGTTATCGCCAAAATACGATTCGGGGATGTACGTGCGATGCTGATCGAGATCGGGGAGGTTGTCTTCGCTAACTAAAAAATCGGAAATTTCCTTTGGTTGACATCGTACGCCATACTTAAAATGGTCGACGCGCTCATGCAGTATCATCAGCTCTACCCACGTATGGTCGTTTGCTACAGCTATATTAGCCGATACATTCTGACGATTAAACTCTTCGGCCAGCTCACGAAGGGCGGGTTCAATCGTGCCCCGGATAAAATCCGCAACAGCTTTACGATCCTTAAACGATAAGATGCGATGAAGGCGCTCCTTCCAGCGCGCGCCCGACCAATTGATGGTCGCTGGCGAAAATCCTTTTCCATAATAGTTACTGTCAGCGATCAGTCCCTGCATCAGGCTGTAGCAAAATAACAACATGAGCAGGGAAAAAGGAAGCGCGGTCAGCAGGGTCATGGTTTGAAGAGCATTCAACCCACCGGCATTAAGCAACACCAGCGCCAAGACAGCCAGCAAAAGCCCCCAGAAAACCAACTGCCACTTCGGAGACTTAGCAGCGTTCTTTGTCGCGATACTGTTCATCACAAAAATCCCGGAATCCGCCGATGTCACAAAAAAGATAAAAATAATGAATATCGCAAGAACGTGGGTCACCGCGGATGCCGGAAAAGACTCCAAAAATTTGAATAGCAATTCATCGGTCCGATCGGCCATACTACTCAGCAAACCGTCCAACCGGTTCCGATCCAGCCAGGTTGCGCTGTTACCGAACACGGACATCCAAAGAAAATTGAACGCAGTAGGAATGATAAGCACGGCCCCGATAAACTCACGGATGGTCCGGCCGCGCGATATTTTAGCGATGAATAAACCAACATAAGGCGACCAAGAGATCCACCATGCCCAATATAAGATTGTCCAACTGAAAAACCACGGATGCAAGCCGGGCTCATAGGCATGGGTGTTGAATGTCAGGTTAAAAAACTCGTTGATATAATTCCCCAATCCTTCGGAAAACGAGCCCAGTACAAATACAGTCGGACCCAACGCCAACACAAACAACATCAATATGACTGCAGCCACGATATTGGTCTGACTCAGAAACTTCACGCCCTTGTTTACTCCAGACGTTGCAGAAATGATCGAAATTGCCATGATCACCGCCACGATGGCGATCTGGTACCCAAAACCCCGTCCAGCCATGACACCGACCTCAACGAGCCCGGCATTGAGCTGAACCACACCAAACCCCAGCGTCGTGGTGATGCCGAAAAACGTGCTGCATAACGCAAACGTATCAATGAGATCTCCCGTATACCCGTTTATCCGGCCTTTCAGGATCGGGTAAAAACAACTTCGCAAGGAAAGGGGCAATTTATACCGGTACGTAAAATACGCAAGCGACAATCCAACCACGCCATAAATCGCCCAGGCATGAATACCCCAATGAAAAAATGTATATAGCTGCGCGTCTTTCGCCCGTCGAATCTCGTCGTGTTGCCCGAACGCCTGCTCTGAAAAATGGGAAATCGGTTCCGCCACGCTGAAGTACATCAGCCCTATACCCATGCCCGCAGCAAACAGCATAGACACCCAAGAGAAAAACGAATACTCCGGCTTCGTATCATTGTCACCCAGTTTTATCGAGCCGTATTTGCTCACCACCAAGAAAAACAAAAAAAGCACGAAGACGGTGACTGCCCAGATATAAACCCAATTGAGATTAGTAAATATAAACCCTTGAACGTGACCGAGCAACGTAGCCGTCCGCTGTGGAAAAAAGCTCGAAACGAAAGATACCGAAAGGATGAACACGAGGCTCGGTACGACCACCCCTTTCTTAAATGTAGTGTTTTGTACTAATTTCCACATGATCATTGAATTTACGTTTCCCCTGAGCTCTACTCTGCAATAGAAAACAAGTTTAACGAATTAATGTGTTATACAAAATGCCTGTTCAATTAATTAAGTTGTCCGGATCTGCCCGTCGCCATACACGTAGTATTTATTTGTCACCAACTGTTCCAACCCCAACGGTCCGCGATGATGCAGCTTGTCGGTGCTGATGGCCAATTCGGCACCAACGCCCATGGCACCGCCATCGGTAAAGCGGGTTGATGCATTGTGATAAACCGCTGCACTGTCTACCTGTTCCATAAAGACAAAGGCCTTCTCTTCGTCGGAAGTTAGGATAGCGGCAGAGTGCCCGCCGCTGTACATATTGATTTTGGCTATCGCAGCCTCCACGCCCGCAACCTGGCCGAAGCAAATTTTGGGGGCAAGAAACTCCTCATACCACACGGATTCATCCGCGATAGGCATCGCGTTTTCCAACATCGGCAAAAGCGGCTCTTCGGCAAGCAGCTGCACGGACTTAGCACGTAAGGCGTTCCCCAATTGCTGCAACTTTGCAGGCAATTCGGGCGTCGCTCCATCAACCAACACCTTATCCAGGGCATTGCAGGCACTGATCTTGTCGGTTCTCGCGTTGATCACGATCGGCAACACCTGCTGCCAATCGGCATCGGCAGCGATGTAAGCAAAGTTATTGCCGCGACCGCTCACCAACACGGCACATCTCGCATGTTCTTTCACAAAGTTGATGAGCTTTTCGCCGCCTCTTGGTACGATCAAGTCAATGGGTTGCGGTGGATTTCTCAGGTAATCGCGCGTGGCCTGCCGATCCAGCGTGATCAGCTGTATCCAATCGGCGGGCAATCCATTTTCTGCTAGCGCCCGGTGCCAGCAGTCTACAAGCACACGGTTGGTATGCACCGCTTCTCGCCCACCCTTTAGTAGAATTTTATTATTGGCCTTGAATGCCAATACGGCTGCTTCTATGGTCACATCCGGCCGCGATTCATAAATAATTAAAATGGTACCAAATGGAGCTGTGCGATTTTCGATACGCAACCCATTGTCCAACACGCCCGAGGACCGTACCCGGCCTATCGGATCAGGTTGGTCTTTTACGGTCTGGATGGCTGCAATCATTCCATCCACTTTGGCGTTATCGAGCACCAACCGGTCGTAAAGCGCCTGATCGTCGCGTTCAAACGCTTCTAGGTCGATCCGGTTGGCATTTAATATGGACTTCCGGCAATCATCGATGATGGTGGTCATCGACAATAGCACGCTGTTTTTCTGATCTGTTTTAAGTAATTCCATAACGATTGTTTGTTTACCTGGTAATCAAGGTACCCATTGGTGTACCAAACACGATATCGGTAATCATGTTGTCCTTTTTGCCGTTGGCGATAATTGTCGGGATATTCCGCCTTGCAGTTTGTTTGGCCACCCGCAGCTTGGACTCCATGCCACCGCGGCCCTCAGCTTCTCCTTTGACGGTCTTTTGGATGTATTGTTCTACCGGATCGTCTACCGTTAAGTGTGGTATCAATCGGCTGTTTGGATCTTCCGGATGTCCGTCGTATAAGCCATCTATATCCGTAAGCAGAATGAGCATGTCGGCGTTGACGAGCTCCGCCACCAGGCTGGCGAGTTCGTCATTATCGGTAAATGTCGACATGGATAACGATACCGCATCATCTTCGTTGGCGATCGGGACAACGCCTTCGGCCAACAATCCCTCATAGCAATTAACCATATTTTCGCGGTGTTTACCGAGATCAAAATCGCGCTTCGTTGCCAATACCTGGGCACAGCGTATGCCATGATCCTGAAACAAGTTGTAGTAATGCCGCATCATTCGTGGCTGTCCGATGGCCGAAAAAACCTGCCGGCGGGTAATCGTATCTGTCGCTTTCAATCCGCGGCTCATCACCTCCTTGCCGGCGATGACCGAACCGGACGAAACCAGCACCGAGCTTATTCCTTGTTCATAAAGGTAAGCGATCTGCTCAACCAGCTTTGCCAGGATTTTACCGACGATGCGATTGTCTTTATTGGTAATTACGTGGGTACCGACTTTGATGACAATCCGCCGTACAGGTTTGCCATTCAACGCCTGATCAAGCATGCGACACCTCCTTACCTTCGGTTTGTTTACCCAGTTCTTCCGCGCGGCGGAAAGCGGCATAGGCAGCCTCTTGAATGAGCGCATTAACGTTATTGTCGTCCATCGAATCCAATGCCGCACGGGTGGTCCCGCCCTTGGAGGCCACCTTAGCCATCCAATCTTCCGGACTCAGCGCCGCCGAATTGAACAACTCCACGGCCCCAGCAAATGTCTGACTAACCAGTAGGCGTGCATCATCTTTCAGGAAGCCCATTTTGGTTGCGGCATCCATCAAGGCTTGCATAAAGTAAAAAATATACGCCGGCCCGCTGCCTGATATTCCCGTCGAAGCATCGATCTTGGATTCGGATGGCAGCATAATCGAGCGCCCCGTGGTATCCAGTAGCCGTTCTATGGCTGCGAGTTCAAGTCGCGACACCTGTTCCGACGCGGTAAAGGAAGTCATCCCCAACCCCACCAATGCCGGCAAGTTGGGCATTGCCCGCACGATTTTGCTGGCACATAAACCCTTTTTGATCGTCTGTATAGTCACCCCGGCCATGATCGAAACAAACAACTGTCCGTCCGAAACCATTGGCTTCATCTCCGCCATCAGACTTGGTGCATGCACCGGCTTAACGGCAATCAGTACCACATCTGCTTTGGGCAGACAGGTAGCCAGCTGATCATGCACATCGAAGAGACCCTTCCCGCGCAACTCCGCTAGCTTCTCCTCGCTCTTGTCAAAAATCATCAGACTTCCATCGGTTAAAAAATTGGATGTGGCAATCGCCTCTGCATACGTCATTCCCATGTTACCTCCGCCAATTACAAGTACGTTCATTTTTTCTTCTTTTTTAGCTTAAAAAAATTTACTATTCGCCCTAATGAGAACAACCTTCATGCAGGTATGCCAATTTTTGACAGATTGTTAGTCGACCCCTAAATCTGAGCCGTATTGCGGGGGTCTGTTTGAAAACGCTAAACACGGCTATCTCGCTCCAACGGGAAACTCAAAAAAGAATACCGCAAATATGTCAGCCTCGCTTGTCATGGACGAGTTTGCTGCAAACTTGTCACCCGTTTAGTCGTCGCCGGCCTTGTTTGCTGGCTTCTGCCGAGACCCACGGATCGCATTCAAGTAGCGGCGCAGCTCGTTGCTAACCTTCGGCGCCAGCAAGAACAAACCGATCATATTCGGAAACGCCATCGCCAAAATCATCGCATCCGAAAACTTGATTACGGAATCCAGCGTAGCGGCTGCGCCGATAATAACAAACGCCAAAAACAAGATTTTATACGACATATCTGCCCGTTTCGACCGGCCGAACAGGAATTTCCAGGATTGGATGCCGTAATATGACCAGGAGAGCATCGTCGAGAACGCGAATAGGAACACTGCAATGGTAAGCACCACCGAAAAATGAGGAATGACGCTTTCAAAGGCCCTGCTGGTCAGCTCCACGCCGCCCACGGCAGTTTCCTCATTACCGATCAGTACGTTTCCCCATTGATCTTGCACACCGTACGTAAAAATGCCCTCACTGTTGAAGAAAATGATGGTCAATGCCGTCAATGTACAGACAACCACCGTATCAACAAAGGGCTCCAATAGGCTCACTAACCCCTCACTTGCCGGATACCGGGTCTTTACAGCCGAGTGTGCGATCGCCGCGGAGCCGATACCCGCTTCGTTGGAAAAGCTTGCCCGCCGGAAACCGGTAATCAAAACACCAGTTACGCCGCCAAGGCCGGCAACGGGCGAAAATGCCTGACCGATAATCAGACCAAACGCTTCGCCGATATAATCGTAGTGCACCACCACCACTGCGAGGCTCCCCAACAAATAAATGATCCCCATAAAGGGCACCAGCTTTTCCGTAAACTGGCCGATGCGCTTAATACCGCCTATGATGACGACACCGACCAACAGGGCTAAAATAACACCAAACAAAGTCTTCACAAAGCCGCCTTCGATACCCATCGTTGAAGTCAGTTGGGCGATCGCCTGGTTTGACTGAAGCGCGTTTCCACCACCAAGACTTGCACCCACGCACATCACGGCAAAAATCACCGCCAGCACCTTCCCAAAACGACCCACGCCCAACTCCTTAAACCCTTTGGTCAGGTAATACATCGGGCCACCGTAGGTCTGGCCATCTTCGCCCACATCGCGGTACTTCACCCCGAGGGTACACTCCACAAATTTCGTGGTCATACCGAGCAGACCCGAAACAATCATCCAAAAGGTAGCTCCCGGACCGCCAATGGCAATGGCCACGGAAACACCGGCGATATTACCCAGCCCCACCGTACCGGAGAGTGCCGCTGTGAGCGCTTGAAAATGCGTTAGTTCCCCCGCAACCGGCGTTCCGTCGGCGGCTGGTCGTTGCTCTATCGCAGTATACCTCCCCTGTATGGTACGCAAAGCAGTGGGTATCTTGCGGATGTTGATCAGCCCGAAATAGCCTGTAAAAAAAACGCCACCTGATACCAACAAAATCAACACAACGGGGACGGAAATATCATCGGTAAAGGGGACGGTAAAGAAAACAACCTGTTCCCACCAGTCGGCGACCGGCGTGAACCAGTCGTCGATCTGTTTATCGATACCCGTTGCCCAAACCGGGCACGGCAGCAGTAAGCTAATCAGTAAAAAAATAAAAATGAATAATGGAGACTTAGTCTTTCCAAATAAAAACATAAAGATTGGGATTTTCTTGAAGAAATGATCGCTCGGCCGCAAAATAAAAAGAACTGACCGGTTACAAAAACATTTCGCCTAAAACCTGAAAAATCATTTGCACACCGTGCACGCGATCAAAGCGATCACCAAGCTGCTTCCTATTGAAAATTCCTTCCTTTATGGAATACCCCTTCGGTGCCGGCCCCCTCGGGGCCGGTTAATCCCCGTAACCAGCTGTTCAGGTTCGTGCAGTGCTGCACGATGAGGTGGATGACCTCGCCCTCGATCTGCAATTTCCCGGATACAAGGAGCAGCCGGGACTGGAGGATTTCGCGGCGGTATTTCTCGAACATTTTGCCCCAGACCACCAGGTTGGCAAACCCCGTTTCGTCCTCCACGGTCACAAACAATACGCCCTTGGCCGTGCCGGGCCGTTGGCGCACGGTAATCATGCCACAGACCTTGACGAACATCCCGTCCTGCATCGCAGCCAGCGAGCCCGCGGGCGTTACACGCAGCAGGTCCAGTTTTTCCCGCAGGAAACTAACCGGGTGCGCTTTGATGGAAAGTGTCGTACTGGCGTAATCCTGCACCACGTGCTCACCCGCCGTCATGAGCGGCAGCTCAATCTGGCCCTCCTTTGTACACTCCGGGGGCTGGCCTTCGAACAGGGCCACGGGCCGATCGGCCAGGGCCGATACCGCCCACAGTGCCTGCCGGCGGTCCAGCCCCAGCGAACGGAACGCATCCGCGTCGGCCAGCCGCTCCATGGCCGCCAGTGACACCCCGGCGTCCACCAGTGCGGTAACCGTGGCGTACCCCCCAGCGGGGCGCGCATCGATCAGCACCTGCATGTCGTCCTCCCGTAAGCCCTTGACCTGCCGGAAACCAAGGCGCAGCGCGTGCAGGCGCTGCCCGGACCCGCCCTCCAGCGTATGGTCCCATTGCGAGTCATTTACGTCGACAGACCGCACTTCCACTCCATGCTTTCGCGCGTCGATGACGATCTGGGCTGGCTGGTAGAACCCCATGGGCTGGCTGTTGAGCAGCGCGGCCGCAAAGATATCCGGGTAAAAACATTTCAGCCACGAGGAGATGTATACCAACAGGGCAAAGGATGCCGCATGGCTCTCCGGGAATCCATAACTCCCGAACCCTTCGAGCTGTTTGAACACCCGGTTGGCGAATTCCTCCGTATACCCCTTCTTCGTCATGCCGTCCACCATCTTTTTATGAAAGGCGGAGACCTGTCCCTTGGCCTTGAAGGTGGCCATGCTACGCCGGAGCCCGTCGGCTTCGGCGGCCGTGAATTCCGCCGCCACGATGGCGATTTCCATGGCCTGCTCCTGGAATAGCGGCACGCCCAGGGTCTTTTGCAGGATTTCCTTTATTTCCTCAGACGGGTACTCCACGGGTTCTTCCTTGTTACGCCGCCGCAGGTAGGGATGCACCATGTCGCCCTGGATCGGCCCCGGCCGCACGATGGCCACCTCGATCACCAGGTCGTAGAACTCCCGCGGCCGCAGGCGCGGCAGCATGGACATCTGTGCCCGGCTTTCGATCTGGAAGACCCCCAGCGTATCGGCCTGGCAGATCATGTCGTACACCTCCGATTTATCTTGAGGAACATTGGCCAAGGTCAGGTCCAGCCCGTAATGCAGTTTGGCCAGGTCGAACCCCTTGCGGATGCACGTCAGCATGCCGAGCCCCAGCACATCCACTTTCAGGAATCCCAGCGCTTCGAGGTCATCCTTATTCCATTCCAGGTTGGTGCGGTCTTCCATCCGCGCGTTGATGATCGGGCACAGCTCGTGCAGGTTGCCCTGCGTGATGACGAAGCCACCCGTGTGCTGCCCGAGCTGCCGGGGGAACCCCATGTACTGGTAGGTAAGCTCCAGCACCTTCCGCAGGTGCGGGTCATCGGCACGGAATCCCTGCTGTGCCAGCAGCTCCTCGTCGATGTAATCGTCCCAGTGGCTGCTCACGGTACCGGCCAGGCGGCCCACGGCATCCACCGACAGCCCCATTGCCTTGCCCACGTCGCGCACCGCACCCTTGGAGCGCACCTGGGTAACCGTAGCGACGATGGCAGCCCGGTGGCGGCCGTATTTTTCATAGATGTACTGGATGACCTCCTCCCGCCTTTCGTGTTCGAAATCCACGTCGATATCGGGCGGTTCATCCCGCGCGTCGGACATGAACCGGGCAAACAGCAGCCGGAATTTGGCCGGATTGACCGACGTGATGCCGAGGCAGTAGCAGACCGTTGAGTTGGCCGCGGATCCACGGCCCTGGCACAGGATGTCCCGCTCCCGCGCAAACCGCACGTAGTCATGAACCGTCAGGAAATACGAAGCATAGTTTTTCTTTTCAATGAAAGCCAGTTCCATCTCGATGGTCTCGCGGACTTTCTCCGGAATATCCCCATTGAACCGTTCCTTTGCCCCCTCCCAGGTCAGGCGGGCCAGTTCCTCCTGCGGGGTACGGCCCTCGGGCACCAGCTCCGTGGGATACACATATTCCAGCTCGTTGAGCGAAAAATCGCACGCTTCGGCGATGGCTTCCGCATTGCGGATGGCCTCCGGGTACTGCCGGAACAGGCGATCCATCTCTTCCGGTGGTTTGAGGTAGCGTTCCGCATTCGGATGCAGGCGGTACCCGGCGGTCTGGATGGTGCACTTTTCGCGGATGCAGGTCAGCACGTCCTGCAATTCGCGGCGCTGGGGAATGTGGTAATGGATGTCGTTCAGCGCCACCATGGGCATGTCCAATTGCCGGCAAAGCTGGTGAATCCGGAACAGCTTCTTGGCATCGTCGCCCGAATAGGTACGCACGGCCCCCAGACAGAAATGGTTGCCCAATGCCTGGCGGTATTCGGTGATGTGGCGCACATAGTCTGCTTCCAGCTCAAACGTTGCCGTCAGGCTGTCGGGCGGCACGGCGATGAACTCCATGCCCTCCGCATGCTCGTATACATCCACTTTGTTCAGGTGGCATTGCCCTTTCTCCGCGCGGCGGTTGCCGATGGTCAGCAAGGTCGAAAGCCGTCCGTACGCTTCCCGGTTTTTCGGGTACGCGAGCAAACTCGGACCGTCCAGCAAATCCAGCCGGCAGGCCGGTATCAGGCGGATGTTGTGCTTCTTTGCCGCCATATGCGCCCGCACGATGCCCGCAAAGCTGTTCCGGTCGGTCACCGCGATGGCTTTATAGCCCAGCGCCGCGGCCTGCTCCATCAGCTCCTCCGGATGGGATGCCCCCCGCAGGAAGCTGAAATTTGTCGTCACCTGTAACTCCACGTATGCCATATCCTGGGTAACCGTTACGCAAAAAAACCATGCAGAAACCAACGCTGCGGGCGGTCGTTCCCGTAATGCCCCGAACGGTACAGCCAGTACCGGCGGCCTTTGTCATCCTCCACGTAATAATAATCCCGGTGTTCGCCCGGGTCCATCCACCACTCCCGTTCGATCCGTTCCGGCCCGTCGGCCTTTTTGATCGGATGCGCTTCGCCCCTATGCCGGAACAGCATGGGCGGGTAATCCGGTATCGGCGCCGTCACCTCAATCGGCTCCGGCACGGCCAGCAGGCGCGTGGGCCGTGGCCGGTCGCTTCTCCAGAAACCCGAAAGCTTTTCCGTGATAAACGAAGCCTCCCGGAACGACCGCTCGGGCCAGTGGTGCTCATCGGGCAGGTAGCGGTAAACCGCCCGGACGCCTGTACGGCCCTTAAGCCGGTCGATCAGTTCGGACAGCGCCGTATCTTCCAAGCCCGGCACGCCCCCCCATAGCGCTTCCTGCACCGGGTCGACCTCCTCCACCTTTCCCGCCTCCAGCACGAACAGTTCGATGCCCAGGGCGGGTTCGATGTCCGGCACCTTCAGCGCAAACAGTTTCATCAGGTGCGGCACGCTGGCTGTTGCGCGGCTCGTGGTAATGCCCACCTGTACCGTCTTGCCGTCCACGCGGCACCCGATCAGCGTAGCAATCCGCAGCCCTTTGCCTTCGCCCGACAATCGTCTGCAGAGCAACTCCAGCAGGTTTTTGAGGGCAATTTCGATGCCCACAGCCGTACGGATGGGTTCCAGGCAAGGCAGCCGCTCCACATAGGGCGGTACCGGCCGCAGCGGGAGGATGGGTTCATCTTCGCGGCCCAATGCCTGCCGCAACCGCAGGGGCAGCCCCTCTCCGAAGCGCCTCCGGAGCGCCGACGATGGCATGTGCAGGAAACTGCCGATGGTGCGCAGGCCCAGTTTGTGCAGCCGGTCCACCACCCCCGGTTCCAGCCGCAGTGCCGCAGGCGGCAACGGCATCAGCGCATCAGTTTCCCTGCCGGATTCCACGATGGGATCCTTACCGAAACGGGCCACCGCCCAGGCCGCACCAATTGCCCCGGCGATGGCCATGCGTACATGGAACCCCCGTTTCCGTAATTTTGCGGTAATCTCATTTATGTAAGGCTTTTCCCCCTTCCACAGGTGGGCACAGCCGCTAATGTCCAAAATCAGCCCATCGGGCAGGTCCACGGCCACGACGGGTGTATAGCGGATGCACCAAAGGCCGAGTATCCTCAGCAGCCTTTCGGCCAGCCCTTCCCTCGCATTGGCCACCTCCAGCCCGGGCAGGCATGCCTTCGCGTCGGCCACGACCATCCCGCGGGTCACGCCCTTTGCCTCGGCGGCGGCATTCGCCTCCGTGATGACCATCCGGCCGTGCACCGGGGTTGCCAGCACAAACGGTACGTTGCGCAATCCGGGTTGCCGAATCGCGTGCCGGTCCGTCGTCAGGTAGGGAAACCAGATCGATGCAAAGCGCTTTTCCATTTGATCAACTGATTTTCTGCATTTGGATGAACCTGCCCCGCGCCTGTTCGGCCGGCATAACCGGGACGAACCGGCCCTCCGACCATTCCAGTTGCCAGCAACCGGGGTTGCCATTGCGGACCTTCAGCAGCTCCACCTCCCACCTCGGAAAGCCCACACCCGGCAGGCCCTCCGCCAGGACGCTCGGCAGCGACCGGATGCGCCAGCGGGCGGCACACGCAGTCGATCCGATTACGCGGGGCATACAACGCAGGATCAGTCCGCTGACCCGGCTTTTCTCCACGGCGAGCTGCAGGCGGCGCGACTGCACAAAATCCATTTCCTGCAATTCGGCTACAACGGCCGTCAGGCCGCTGCATTTGAGTGCCTCTTCGGTTGCCCACAGGACATCCCGCTCCCGTGCAATGTCCACAAAGATGATGCGGTCCGGCGAAACGCCGAACGCACGCACGGAAGGTGGAAACAGCAGCTTGGACGTGCTGATCCAGAGACAGACCCCGTCGCTCCCCATCAGCCGGGAAAGCAGCCCGCCCATGAATCCGCTCGTGGCCGCACTCTCCTCACGGGATCTGCTGATGAACTCGTGGACACCGAAAGTCGGGAATACCGCACCCGGAAATGCCTCTTCAACGGGCCCCAGTCCGACCCGTTCCGTATGACTTTCCGGCAAGGCAACCCCCTGCCAGCGCAGCAGGTCCTGCTTCAACCGATTAACCGTTTCGAGCTTGTTTTCCTTCTTCACCTCCATATTTCATCGGATTGGGGTATCAAAGGTAATACTAATATTTTTAGTACACAAGCCTTTCCTGAAAAAAGGCGGCGTCAACATAAATCCGTTTCAACTGTTATTGTGAAAAAAAAACACAATGGATCAATTCCAGGTCTTTGACTTTCACCGGATCTTCCTGGGGGATGCCCCCGCCGGCTTCCTGCTGGAAATTGTTTTCCGCACCGTCATTATGTATACCTATGCGGTGGCGCTGCTTCGCTTCCTCGGCAAGCGGAGCATGGGCCAGCTGTCTACGCTTGAGGTGGCCATCATCATTTCTTTCGGATCTGCCATCGGGGACCCGATGATGGGGGCGGATATTCCCATCCTACATGGCATCGTAGCCGTTACGGTGGTGGCCCTGCTGCAGATCGGACTGGAATACGTTATCAATTCAAACAAGAAACTGGAGGCGGTTATGGAAGGCCAGCCTGATTGCCTTGTCAGGGAAGGCATCATCCTGGTAGACCAGCTGAAGAAAAGCAACATGTCGCATCAGGACCTGTTCCGCTCCCTGCGACTGGAAGGTATCGAGCACCTGGGCTTGGTAAAATACGCGTTTTTTGAGACCTCCGGAAGTATTTCCGTTTTAAGGCAGCACCCGGTACACGCAAAGCATGGGCTTCCGCTTATGCCGGATGACCCCGCGGTTACCCTTCCTCAATATACTTCGGACGATGACATACCCGAGAACCATCACTACAGTTGCATGAACTGCGGCCTCACCCTTCTGCTCGAAAAGCACACCCGTTTTCCGTATTGTCCGGGATGCCAGAAGCAACGGTGGACAAGCGCTGTCAACGCCCGATCCGAAGGATAAAAAAACTAGATGAATTTTATTTGAAGTTTCGCAATAAAAGCCGTTGTTTGCAGTTTTATTAATAACGTTCAAGCCGAATTGCGATCAAGATGAAAAAGAAAATTTTATACGCCGAGGATGACGGCGACATGCGGGAGATCGTCTCCGAATTTATGCAGTTTGAAGACTACGAAGTGATCACAGACAATGGCAAAACGATCGGAAAAAAACTGCAGCAGCATGCAGTCGGGCTGATTTTATTGGACGAGAACCTGACCTGGGGCTGGGGAAGTGATCTTTGCGTACTCCTGAAATCCGATGAGCAGACGGCTAGCATACCGGTGATCCTGATTTCGGCGATACCGAAGATCGATGAAATCGCGGAACGATGCGGTGCCGATGGCTACATTCGTAAACCGTTCGATATTTACGACGTTATTGACATGGTCAACGAGCATTATCGGGAACCAGCGAAATCTTAATGTTAATGTATGATGACCAAAGAGCCTGAGGATACCACCTTAGGCGGTATCTTCAGGTTTGATGGCGCTACAGGTTGAGCAATTTTTCTGTATAATCGACCATGAACAATGGAATGTTCAACATGCCATCGTCCATTTTCAGGTTTCTTAAGGAATACCGAAGTCGTACGGGAGGATTGTAGTGCTGGTTATAAATAGTAAGACTTCGGCCTTTCACGTTTTCTTCTGCCTTGACTTCAATGGGAATGATGTCATTTTTCACCTGCAATAGAAAATCGACCTCAGCTTGATTGCCTGACGTCCAATACCGAGGTGTGCCTTCAAAACAAGCTACCAGATGCTGCAACACAAAATTTTCGGTCAGCGCCCCTTTGAATTCAGTAAATAGTCGGTTGCCCTCCTTTACAGCAATGGGATCCAACAAGGAGAGCCGACGCAGCAGCCCGACATCCAGGAGGTATGTTTTAAATGCAGATAAGTCGTCATAAGCCGATAAGGGCAGAGCAGGTTTGTTACTCCGAAATACGCGGTGGATAAGCCCGGCATGCGAAAGCCAAAGCAACGCATCTTCATAGTCCCTCGCCCTCGCTCCTTCACGTACCGTTTGATACAAGAATTTTTTATTGTCACGGGCCAACTGCGATGGGATCGAAGACCAGATATATTGGATTTTCGGTATATCTTTGTTGTCTGCGTGTTTTGAAAAGTCGAGCACATAGGCATTCAATATATCTTGCAATACCTGCTGTGTGGCCTGTACATCTCCCGTTGCTACCAGTGTCGCTACCGACTCGGGCATGCCTCCGGATATAAAATAGGTTTTAAGCTTATCTACGAGGGGATTAAAGAATATATCGGGCAATGGTTCCAGTTTATCGATACCATTCAGATAATCGAATAGTTGTGGGCTATCTATTGACAGGAATTCGGCAAAGCTAATGGGATTGACCTGGAGGAAGGTCACCTTACCGACGGGGAACGACTGTCCTCTTGACATCGCTACGCCTAATAGCGACCCGGCGCTCGCAATAGCATATTCAGGGGCGTTTTCGCAGAAGTATTTAAGTGTATTTAGTGCATCGTTGCATTCCTGTATTTCATCAAAAATCAACAACGTGGTTTGCGGGCGGATGGCTCTTCCATGTACCAGCGAAAGGTTTTGTACAATTCGCTGAACGTCTTTGGTATTTTCGAAAAACTGTTTGAGCTCGGGTTGTTCCTCGAAATTAAAATAGGCTACGTCTTCAAATTCGTTTTTACCCAATTGTTTCAACAACCACGTTTTACCAACCTGTCTTGCGCCTTGCAATACGAGCGGCTTCCGATTTGGATCGCTTTTCCATGTGGCCAGCTTTTGCTGGATTTTACGCTGTATCTCCATTCCCATAATAAATGCCAAAAATGTGATTTTTTTCACATAATCCCTAGTTATTGTGTGAAAAACTATGAGCATCCACATATTAACTGCCAAAAATGTGATTTTTTTCACATAATCGGCAGTTAATATGTGATCACATTTTGCCATTAGGGTACCTGTATCGCATATCGCCGGCAGCCGATTACCGGCGATTTCGCCATAGACGTTGCAACAGCCACGTCACTATAAAGCTCACCACGGCACCGATGGCGGCGAGTAGCGCCGTGCGTAACACATCGTGCACGCCCAATTGGCCGATCACACTCAATAGTGTTCCACCCGTGGTGCCTATGCCGAGCTGCTGGTTAGTCTTCATCGCCTTCCCTCCTATCCTTCGCAGCGCTTTCCACGGCTTCCAGCACACCCAGCGCCAGCGCGAGGTATTTGGCTACCACTACGAGTTTGGGCGGCAGCTTCAACGGTGAAGCAATGACCAGCTGGCTCGCCACCGCGAGTCCTTCTTTGATTCGTTCGTAAATTGTCGGTTTTCCCGCTTCGGGTAGGCCGACTGTTTCTTGATTTTCTTTCATTTCTTTGTTTTTCGGTGATCGTTCTGGTTGCGCTTTGGATACGCAACGCAACTGGAACGCTCGTTTCACTCACGCCCCTAGGTTGCTTATGCGCATCCAAAGTCGCCCTAGAATTCCCTCCATCGAGTTAAAACCGTACTCGACGTCTGAATCCGGAACACTTATTTCTTCCCCTAAGCAGCTTAGCAAGCCCATAAGGAACCTAGTGACGTGACCGAAGGGAGCGTTACAGTTCCGTTGGGCACTTATTTCTTCCCCTAAGCAGCTTAGCAAGTCCATAAGGAACCTAGTGACGTGACCGAAGGGAGCGTTACAGTTCCGTTGGGCACTTATTTCTTCCCCTAAGCAGCTTAGCAAGTCCATAAGGAACCTAGTGACGTGACCGAAGGGAGCGTTACAGTTCCGTTGGGCTTGCTAACTGCGTCCCATTCTCCACCACCACCCGATCATTACCCTGTTCAATCTGCTCCACCAAAAGCGGATACACATACTTATACGCCGCTGCCGAGTGCAGCACACGGTAATCGTCATCCACCAGCTGCCAGTATGAACCGGTGAGCGGGCAGCCCGCAGTTTGCGTGTGGTAGTTACCGATGTGGATGAATACCAGGCTGAAATCTGGGATACCGGTTATTTCCACCATCCCTTCGTGCTGCGTTGGGTACTTTGGTGCATACTTCGCATTCATGCCCGCCCAGGGGTTGAGCCGCAGCCGGTACTCCCCCTCCGGGATGCAGGTGATGCCGGGTATCTTCTCCGGCCGGATTGCATCTTCCAACAGGTAACAGGCAAAAAGACCATTGATATAGAGGTGGCTGAGGGTACTGTTCTTCCCCTGGGCCACGCGGATGATTCGTATCTGTTCCATTTGTTTTGATCGTTGGATTTAAAAAAGCAGCGGGGTCTTCCCCACCCCGCTGCCTGAGCACCCTTACGGTTCAGGTTCCTCTGCTGGTTCCTCTGTGCCGGCTAGTACCACCGTACCCGCATACTGGCTAATGGATTGCCGCGTACCCTCACGGTGACGCGCGAAGGCCCATACGTGGAACTCATGGCCGGCGAAAATTGCCGGAAGTTCCAGTTGCAGTGCTTCGTCCTGCCTTACGGCGGTGCGGTTGGTTGTGAACAACTGCTCGGTGCGATTGTACAACAGTACGAACACTTGATCGTCGAAGTACGAGCCCTTTACCTCATCGGGTTCAATCGGCTCCTCACTGAAGTCCATCCACGACAGCGATAACGTGTTTGGGGTTTCCGATGCCAAGGTAAGCCCCACGAGCTTTTCCATATTGCCCTGGCTCACGGCTACCTTTTCGAAGTCGATCTCATAATCGGGATAGTCGCCGATGATGGCCTGCGTGATGAACAATTGGAGCCCGCGGTTGTACCCCGTGTTGTTGCCCCGCTGCTTGTCATTGAACCCTAGGTTAAGTATCCACTTCATCGGTTGAAGGAAGGATACGGCCAGAGCAAACTTCGCCCGCTGCGCCAACTGTGCTGGCGTAGCCGGCTTCCTACTCGGTTTGGGCAAGCTGCGCATGTACGTGATGTGCCGCCAGCTGCTGCCTACGGTGTTGCCGATGGTTCCGGAAAAGGCACCGTTGATCCCTTTTTTGAAAACTGCCATAATTAAAAAATTTAAGCGTAAAAAAATCTGTTCGTTACTCCTCGAAAGCACTGTCATACCGGTATTCCGCTTTCTGGAAACAAACGTAGCACAGCCCGCACGCTGCTGAAATTTTTGGCACTCATTGGCACCGATTGGCACGAATTCGTGCCAATCGGTGCCATTTCTTCGACAGCTGTTCGACCCGTGGTCGACAACCGTTCGGGAACGCTTCGAGAATCCTTCGACCATCGTTCGACAGGGCTGCGACAACCCTTCGGTTATTCTTCGGCAGCTACCCGAACAGCGGCCGGAACACCGTGCTAGAAATACCGAACCAACTGCGCACGAATCTGCTGCGAAGGTCAGATCCGGCCGCGGCGTTTGCTTTCCTTGAATTCTTTCTCCAGGTCGCTGGGGTAGAAAAAGTCCGGGCCTTCCCATTTGCGCGGCACCAGGTCGCCCGCGGCCACTTTGCGGAAGTACGAACGACGGCTGATGCCGAGGTAGTCCAATACGTCGGGTAGGTATAGTCTAGGTTCCTCGACGGGAAAAGTGCGCCGGATAAAGGCAACAAGTTCAGGCAGGTGTTTGGCCAATTGTTCGATCAAGCCGGTTTCAAGCAATGTCCTGGCTAATTCGTCGACGTTGGTAAGATGAAAATTTAGGTTACTGAGGTTGTTATTCAGATTTTCTAATTGATTTTTCATGGGTTTGGTGTTTTGCACCATCTTCATGACAGGGACCCCATTCCGCGGCCGGGCGTATGCACACCGATTCAATACCTGGCAGATTGCTCACCCCACCGGGCCGCAGGATGCTGGCGGTGGATGGCTAGTTCATAATTGCTTAGGCAAATATACCCATTTACACGCGGTTTTCATACCCGATCATAATTTCGGTATAAAACCAGTCGCCCTCCTTCCAAGCGCGTAAGCGGTATCTCCCCGGATATGCGTACCGTAGCCGCTCATCCAGATTGGATAGCCCCGTTCCGCTGCCTTCGCGACCTTTTTGGATGCGGATGCGATTTTCGGAAGTGATCCAAAGGTTCCCTCCTACCAGGCGCACCCGTATAACGGCCGGTGCATCCGCCTGGTTGAGCACCGCGTAGCGTATCATATTTTCGGCCAGAGGCATTGCCACCATGGGAATGGTGCTGACGCCCGCCAGATCCGCTGGCTCAACTTCAAGTTGCCAGTTCAGTGCCGTACCGTAGCGGAGGCGTTGTATTTCGATCACGCAGCGGATGCACTCGATTTCGTCGGCAAGTTTTACCAGCGCCTCGGGATCATTGCCACCGACACAAAATTGAACGACACGGACGGTATAATCCAGCGCCAGCTGCACGTTGGCCATCGACTCACGGCTAATGACGCTCAGCATCAGCAGGTGGGTATCCAACAAATGCGGGTCTAACTGTGCCCGCCGCCATGCCAGCCGTGCCTGCTGGATTTCCCGCCGGATTTTTCCGCGATTGGCGTACGGCGGGTAGATCCGCTCGATGATAAACGCGACCCAACTTGCCAGCAAGCTCAGCACACTAGGAAGTGTATACGGAGCAAAATTCCGTACGGACCCATCAACCAGCGAAAGCACGTCTTTCGGCGTAAAACCTTCCCAATCGATTTCGAGGTTACCAAACACCACGCTGATCACCAATGACAAGGCAACCATCACCACCAGGTTGGAGGCAATCACCAGCAGAACCCTTCCCCATTGCCAGCGCTCGTCCGAAACAACCAACGGCCACACCCACAGGAAATTGATGTAGAATGCGGGCATGCTGATCATCAAGGATACCCATACATCATCGCGATGGCTGGGATGCGCAGGGCGCACCGCGCCGTACCAGTAGAACAGGAAACCCAGGAAGGCCACCAAACATACGCGGAGGTGATACGCCCAACCAAACCGGTACCGTGCGGAAAAAAGCGTATCCATTTTAGCCCAACTTATGCTGTTTCATAAATTCCCGGAAGAGCGGCTGATAGGTGCGCTTTACGGCTTCATAACCACCCCACTTAAAATAGACCACCAGTTGGGGATCGACCTTCTCGATCGCATAGCGGGAAATGATGGTATTTCGGCTAATACGGATAAACCATCCCACTTCTCTGAGCTGGTGCAGAGTGGTCGACACCGTGCCGTAAACCAGCAGGCGATCCTCCCTGCCCGCCACGATCATTGAGCCATATTTATCCCCGAACGATATTTTCATGATATCCCGAAGCTCCACGGAGACCCTGTTCTTGGAAATGCGATCGTAAACAAACAAAACATCCGCCGGCAGCGCTCCCTCGGACGCTTTCCGGTCTTCATGATCCAGTCGTTCCAACAGCAGGGAAACCGCAGCGACATCAATGGGTTTACGCAGGTAGTGCACCATAGATGCCGTCGTAAAGATTTCCGGCCCATGGGTTTCCTTTTGCGTCAAGAAGACAAACAGGTTGCAACATCCCGCCAGCAGTCTATTGGCCTCATACCCATCTTTGCCAGGCATCAGGATATCGCAGAAAATCAGGTCCACATAACCGTGGCTTTCTATGTATTCAAGCGCTTCATCCGTACTGGAATACGTAGCGATAAGCAGGATGCGGGGCAGGCTCTTCAGCCGGAATCGGACGTCTTTATGCACCAAGGGATCATCGTCAATGAGGATGGCAGTTCTTTTCATATTGGGCAGTTTAGTGAAAAAAGAACCGCAAGATAGCAAATGTCAAAAACACCTCAAAATTGACCGGTTTTGACAGCTGTGACTCCATATAGGGAAAACTCAAGAGATTTTTGGCAAAAACAGGCCATTTTTCGCCGACATAAAGGATTCACATCATGAGACAAACACAGTTTAAATGGATTTCGTCCTGCGCTACGGGTGTCGTGGCGATGGCGTTCTACTTGGTATCGGGACTTCCGAATTCCAACAACACTTTTGATCGTACGGATACGGCTATCGCAAATCCGGACGCATTGGGTTCAGGCTTATTCAAACACGACCTATATTTCGGTGACGACCGCGATACGCTGAATAACCTGGCGACGGAAGACCTCCAGTTGTTGGCCTACTACGGTGGATAGCTGATGAGCCGGAGCCTGTTTTACTTCTTTTTGGGTTGGCATTTTCTGTGCATCCTCGTTTACAACGTACGCAGTACGGCACGGGGATACGGCCAATTGGAAGAAGTGCCGGGCTCCGGCTATTTTCAGCATGCCGAACGCATTGCGAACACGGTTGCCTCGTTGATGCCCCTACGTGTCTTTGCCCGGTGCACCGGTACGGCCACCGGTTACGGCTTTTTTGCGCCGCAGGTGGGCAGTTCGTTCGTGTTGGAGGTGTCGCTATTGGATGGTCATGGCAGCGTGCTGGCAACCACCCGTACCCCGCCGTTGAAACGGGCGCATTCGCACTTGCGGTACCATAGCCTGCTGAACCGCATGCAACACTTACTTGAGGGCGATACGGGTGACGGTGCTGCGGTATCCCTCACGCTCCGGCAAGCCCGGGCCCTTGCCCACTGCCTTGCCCAGCGTATCGCAAGGCACGAATGGGGTATTCCCATGTCCGGCCGTATCCGATGTGACGTACATTCCTATGCTTACCGCCAGCGGGCGTCCGTTTACCAGAAAGAAATTGATCCACTGCCTACGCTATGATCCAGCGATTTTTGTTCAATACCCTGCTGCACGCAGGCTGGCTACCTGTGTTCCGCTGTGGCATCGCTGTACTACTGTTGCTTACGGGTTTGCAATTGTGGCCGGATTTTGACCTGCTATATGGGCCCGACAGTATCCTTGACCACCGGTTGCTGCAGTTGGGTGAAAACCGTCCACTGGCAATCGTGACCGGTGGACCCATCGGGCGATGGCACCTTGCTGCCTATCTGGTCTGTTGTGCGCTTTTGGCTTTAGGTATCGCCACCCGCATGGCCGCCTTGGGGCTTTGGCTGATTCACCAATGGCTATTTATGGCGCACCCCGCGTTCAGTTACGGATTTGACTACCTGGCTTGCAGCGCGCTTTTCTATTGCGTTTGGTTTCCAATGGGCAATCCGGCAAGCCATTGGGCTACGCCCTGTCTCCGCGTACTGCAGTTGCACCTCTGTCTTATTTATTTTTTCGGCGGTTTAGACAAAATACTCGGGCCAACCTGGCGCAACGGCGAGGCTTTGTGGAAAGCGTTGCACCTGCCCGAACTGACGGGTGCTCTACGGCCCGACGTGGCCTTCTTGGAACCCTATCCCGAAGTGGTTGCGGTACTGGGCTGGGGAGTAATCCTGCTTGAAATCGGCTACCCGCTGTGTATCTGGCTGCATGCCACCCGGCGCATCTGGCTTGGGTCAATTATCGCAATGCATGCGGGCATTGCCGTTTTCCTCGGTTTGTACCATTTCAGCGCCCTGATGATCCTTTTCAATGTATCCGCTTTCCTTTTGCCCTACCGCAGACCTCCTCTTCCACTCGAGCAGATTGCTATCCCAATACCCAAATCGGCTACGGCCCTTTCCCGACGAGCGGACCCCTCGGCAGGAAATGGGTCTACAGCCTCCAAACCTAACGCCCAGCATGTATGATTCACTTATTTTCATGTACGGCGGACCTATCCGGCCGCCCTGAACCGCCAGACCATGAATCGGTTTATTGACTATTTCCACCAACGTATCCCGCTATCGGCTCCTGCCGAAGCCTTTCTACGGCGACACGGCCGGGTGATGGTGTACGACCGCCTTGCTTATTTCATGACGCCCGATGTGCGCATGCCTTATTGGTGTGTGGTGTTGGACGGGTTGGCGTGCGGATACACGCTGGACGCCGATGGCCAACGGCACATCCGTTGGTTTGCCACGGAAATGCAGGGCTTTGCGGGCGTACGACACCTGTACACACCCGAACAAGCCGAGCATTACATCCAGTTTACGGAAGTGACGACCATTTTATGCATTCGCGCGTCGCGTATGCGCGAGGGCAAGGAGCGCTTCACCGAGGTGAGCGAATTGCTACACTTGATGAATCAGCGCTATAAGGAAAGACAGGATAAGCTGATTAGCGTATTGCAACAAACCTTAGCTTATGACCGCTATGTCCGTTTCCTGACTGACTTCCCGGAACTTGCCAAACGCATAACCCCTGAACAACAAATGGATTTTATCAACATTGCCCGACCGACTTATTTTCGGGTGCAAAAGCAGTATTTGACTGATAAGTAAAAGTGGATTATCGACGCAGTTCAGCTAATTGTTTATCAATTGCCGTCTCAACCATGGGAGTTTTTACCTTTTTGCGTAATGAAGACATTTTCACCGGCGTTTTCACCACACGAATCAGCTGTAAGTCTTCCAGCTCTTTGAGAAGCCTATAAGCCTTTTGGTTCGTTAATTCGATAACTAATGTTTGCATGCCTTTGTATTTTTGCACTTAAGACAAAGATACTAATCCTTTTCCACTATTCATTCTGAGGACCACATAAAACCCAAAATTTCATTTTGTCTCATATGAGATTGTGGGCGTTTGGCGAATGTCGGTCCTTTGCTTCATGAATACAGTAACACACGAAACACCGCACAGTATTCCGCTCGTCGTCCAAGCAATCGCTTATGTCGTTATTGCGCTTTCTGCAGAGCGACAGGTTGAGTCCTTCCCTATCCGAGCATCCGTTTACATACCCTGTTCGTGTCCTCCGAGCAATCAAGTACCTGTCTTGATTGCCGCTTTACGGAAAAAGAAAGATTGCGCCCAAAAGGACGCATTACCGAGCCGGCCAGACCCGCGCGTCCTGAAATATCCGATCGGTATGGCACCAGAAGAACAAGAATCGGGAGGATATCGCTATGGCTAATCGATTGGCTGTCCACATCTCCACGCACAACCGGAGAAATGCCCTGTTCCGGCGCAGGGCCGTGGGGAAAAGATTGGGGATGTTTCCGCGCCAGATACCGGAACATTCGCGGCGTGGTCAGCCGATGACCGACTAATAATAATAAGCAGTTATTTAACAAACACTTATTTCAAACATTAAACGGTAAGCATTTCCGTATAGAAAAATGCCTTTTACGATTATGAAAACGCTCAATCAGATTATTAAAACAGCAGGTATTGCAGCGGCCCTTTTTCTAGCAGTCCAAATGGGTAGTGCTAGCCCGGTTATTTCGGATGCCGCTAGCGTTGAGGCCGAAGCGGCCATCACGGATGTCCCCAACGTTATCCAAGCGGATACACTGTGGTTTCCGGTAACGATTAATGGGCCCAATGAAACCGACCATAATAACCAACAAGTCTCGGAGCAACCCACTGATCAAACCCCGAGTGGCGATTGTGCTCCGACTAATACGGGAGAAATATGCTCGGTGAAATTGGATGTTTCGGGTGTAACTGATCAAACGGCATATAATGAGTTACTCGACCGTATCGATGACCCGATGGACCAGCCTACCATCCAGGAATTTCTGGATCTTGGGGCTAGTTTTGAAGAATACTCGCGTGAACTTGCTCCCTAATCGGAATGTAACCGGCTGGCACATCATAAGTCCAGCCGGTTACGTTATTATCTTTCGTTCTGTTCGTATCCACCTACCTGTATCGCTTCCAATGGAATTGGCCAGATGTATCGGCTACTACCCGGTTCCAGCGTAAACGTACGATCACCTACAACCCGCGTTAACGTTTTTGCATATCGGGGCTCTTTATTCAATCGTCTCAGATCTTCCCAGCGCGTACCCCTGAACACCAATTCCCGCCTCCGTTCTGCCAAAATGCTGTCGAGTAACTCATCGGCATCCTGAATATCCCATGCCACGAACGTATCTGGCAAAAAGCGGTGCTTCCTCAGGTTATTCACCGCCGCAAGCGCCGTTGGAATGTCCCCTAGTCTTACCGCACACTCCGCCTTGGTCAGATATACTTCATCGGTGGCCATCCCCGTAAAATACGAATACGACGTTGCATCGTAACTCCCCTTATAGCCAAAATTCCCGTCGCTGCTTTCAAGAAAGTAAGCCTCACGGCGAATATCTCCAACTTCGTAGCTATGGTACAGATCGATATCTACGAGTATAAAAGGGGTAGTAAGTATGCGTAGATAACCAGTCATTTGCCCGGAAAGTGTTGCCAAAAACAGCACTTCGGGATTGCCTGCGGCCAACGGTGTAAATGAAAGTGGCATATTTACATCTACCGTATTGTAATCCAGTAATTCGTTGGATAACGCCAGGCATTGATCGGCATATTCATTCGCCTGCTGATAATTACCCATTTGCAGGTAAATACGGGAAAGCAATGCAAGTGCAGCGGCTTTATTCGGTCTGAAAATCGTAACAGTTTCAATAGGAAGCACATCCTTGGCGGCTTCTAAATCCGCAATAATCTGCCGGTAGGTTTCGTCCAAATTCGAGCGTCCTATCCTAATGGTCAAATCGGGCTCAAGCCTGAGTGGCAAACCCACCGACGTAGAAGCGGCGCTTTGCTCATATACCGGGCAAAACAGCTGCGCCAAGTTGTAATAGTTCCATGCCCGGTGAAAAAGAGCCATGCCTTTTGCCTGTTCCGCAATCGCTTTGTCGCCCGCAGACAGGGATAAACTGCCGATTCCGTCCAATACCAGATTAGCCCACAGGATACGTTTGTAGCCATCATTCCAATCCAGCTTATACGTTTCGCCCCCTTCAAATATTTGCTTTTCCCACGTGTAGGCTCTTTTCTGGTAATTATAGTTCACACCTGTGGGAAACGTGTTGTAAGACGGTTCGGTGAGGTAGAGTTCATCCCCGCCTATCATACCCAGGGCATGGGAAGATACACTCATTGTGCCTGTATTATCCAAGAGTGCGATATAGTCCGCCAGCGATTCCGGGACACGCTGCCTTACTGAAGGTCTGGTATCCAGAAAACTTTCCCCGCAGGCACACAGCAGGCACGCGGACAGTATAAAAAAGAAATATTTCATTTTACAATTTTGTTAAGTTGATGCTCATTAAATCGAAAACTGTAAACCCAGCGCAAAGCTTCTTGGTGCCGGATAATCTGCCTGTGGATATTCCGGATCGATGCCCGATTTATTGGCACGCCATAGAATACCTAGGTTGCGCGCGTAGAGCGAAAGGCTGATATTCCGGAACGGCAACTTACCGAAGGTATCTCTACCCAATGTGTAGGAAATACCGATATCCTGTAGCCTGATCACATCCCCCTTGTCGATCAGTGCAGCGGAATAGCGGTAATAATCGGACAGCCCGAGATCACTCACCCCGATCGCTGCAGGTACATCGGTAATTCGCTCGTCGCCCGGTTTTTCCCAGCGCTTGAAATAATCCATGTGATAGCGTGGCGGACTCTGGTTAAGGTATTCGTCTCCGGGACTCATGGAAGTACGCCGGAACACATGGCCAAATTTGTAGGTGATCAGGAAATCCAGTTTTATTCCCTTCCACGTAAGGTTGTTGCGCAGCGATCCAAAGTAAGGGGACACCGTTACGCCAGCATTTATTAACTCGTCGTACGGAATATCAAGGTAGTAATCGGTGTATGCATCGAGTGCGGTTGTCGGCGTACCATCCCTATAGATAACCGGAAGACCGTTTTCCGCACTCAGCCCATTCCATGGCATGGCATACAGCAGATCGACCGATTTCCCTACTTCGGGTATTGACTTTGTGATAAACTCATAGGCATAGCGCACCACCGGCCTCGTGAGGTGCGTGATCTCATTTCGGCTGTAGCTTAGCATGGCCGTGGTGTTCCAGGATAGCGCTCCCGTCAGGTTGCGGGTATTCAATTGGATGTCCCACCCGACGGTTTTCAGACTTCCATAATTTACCTTGTAGCTCTGGGAAGTCGGTATGCCCAGGGTAGGATCCACTAAATCCGACCCCAGCAGGTGATTGGCCCATTTGGTGTAATATTCGATACTGCCGTTGATCCGTTGCTGGTTGGTACGCCAATCCAGCCCAACGTTCAGCGTATTCACGCGTTCCCACCGGAGAGACGGGTTTCCGGGGCTGGTAAGGTTTGCATACAAGAGCGACGTGTACCCGTTGGTGTTCAGGGAAATAGTTGGGTAATGGCTCTGTGTTTTGTCGATGTTGCCCGCACTTCCATAGGTAGTCCGAAGCCTGAGATACGGGAATACATCCAGCCCGTAAAAAGGCTCTTTGCTGATTTCCCAACTCCCACCTGCAGACCAGAGTAACGTGCCCCGTTGGTTTGCCTTCACACCCAACAGATTGCTGCCATCCCACCGCATGCTGGTACTCAGTGTATACCTTTCCAGGAAGGTATAACTGCCATTCCCAAAATACGACAGGTACCTGTTGACCGTTTTATTGGGGATGCCGGTGCCGGTTGCAATCGCCGCGGAACCACTGGGCCTTGTCGGATATCTCGTAGTGTAGTCCATCACCGCAGTACCGATCCAAACTTCCTTTTCAAAATTGTAAAGCCGTGTTCCGGGTGTCGACCGGGCGGTCATCTGTCTTATTTCCGCACCACCAAGCACAGATACCGCGTGTTTATCCGCAAACGATTTGTTGTAGTTGAGCTGTAACCGCCCCGAATGTGCCTGGCCACTGGATGTTGCGTTGTAGTCCATGATACCATTGTACGGAATAACCCGGTTTCCCGCCTCGCCCGTAAACCGGTTCACCAAATCGCGCACATAGTAGCTTTCCTTATCGTGATATTCAGAGCTGCCCGATTCGCTTACCAGGTATTGATAGCTAAGCGCTGCCCTGATATCCCGCAAAAATGTGTAGTTGACAGCTCCGTTAAAACGCATCGTCTGTGCATTATTTCTGTTGTCGTTCAGCCTCATTTCGTCAAGGGGGCGTTCCATCCAATCGAGCAAGCCGGACTCTTCCGCACGTTCGTGATAGCTGGCGCGGTACCTGCTGATGATACTGCGCGGGTTGCCGTTTTCATCCACAAGACCTTCGTAAATGGACGCGGCTCTCATGTACACCTGACCATTGTTTTTACCGGCTTGCCTGGTATACCAGATGGCGCCCGTTATTTCGAGACCTTCAAGCGCCTTGTAGCTATTCTGCATCCCGATGTTGATACGTTCGTCGCCATTCCCGACACTGACGCCCCGGTTGCGGTTGTAGCCGCCCGAAAACGAATAGCTATAGCGTTCGCTGCCACCCCGCACGCTCAGCCCGTATTGTTGGTTCAGGGCCGGCTGATAGAGGTATTGAAGCGACTGACTACGAAGATCCGTTTGCTTCATGGTATTTTCCAAAGCTTTGAAGTCGTCGCTGCCGATCAAACCGTCACGCTGTTTGATCAGCAGTTCCACGTATCCGGGCAAGTATATCCGGTCATCTTCCCGGTACGCCCCACGCTCAAAAAGTTCTCTTTGGATGTCCATCACTGTGGTGGCGGGCAGATATTGCTGGCTGTAAAACAGATCCGGCTTGGCGACCACGTTGATGTTGGTGTTGAACGAAATGCGGGCAGGCTGGTTATACCGGCCGTGCTTGGTGGTGATCACGATGACACCATTACCTGCCCGGGCTCCCCAAATACTCGCCGCTGCCGCGTCTTTCAGCACGGTGACACTCTCCACGTCATTCGGATCGATGGTGTTCACATCGCCCTCGAACGGGAAATTATCCACCACGATCAACGGTTCCGAGTCGGCCTCAATGGTGCTCAGCCCCCTTACCCGCAGTTCCGGTTTACCGTTGATGTCCTCTCCGGCCAGGTTGCTGCGGTCAAACAGCAGACCGCTCGTAATCCCTTCCAGCCGGTCGAGTATGTTGGGACTTACGCTGCGGTTGAGCAGTTCGTTATCGATGTGCGTAAACGAGCCGGTGGCGCGTTCGCGCGGCACGGCGTAGTAGCCGGTATTTACCTCCACTTCCTGCAGCATGCCGGGGTCTGCCTCCAGCTCGACCAACAGACTTTTGGTATCGGTATTGATCGGCACGGTCCTGTCGAGATACCCCACGTGGGTAAACAGCAGGGAATCCGGCGCATGTGGACGCCGGATGGAAAAGTTTCCGCTGCCGGTTACCCGGATGGTCCGGCCGTTGCTCAATTGCCGTACGGAAGTCTGTGGCAATGGATCGCCATCGGAGTTGACTATGTTTCCGTTGAGCAGTTCCTGTGCAACAATCGGATCGCTGGACAATAGTATGAATACGGTATAGATGATCAGTTTTTTCATGTGAGAATGGTTTAGGTGATTACTTCGTGGCTTCGTTTCTGGCAATTCCCGGTTGCCCCGCTTCCAGAGGGAATGGTTCCTGGTAACCCGCCAGGACCTTCCGTATGTTTTCGGCCGTGAGGAACTTCGATTCCGGCGTAGCGTATACCCGTCCGTCTTTAATCCAGACGGTGTTCCGGAAACTGCCGCCCGCGAATGCATTATACAGTACATTGTCTGCGATAACGGAAGTCATGTTCCATTGAAACCGCTTCAATATCCGCTGCGTGATTTCCAGGGTTTGGTAAGTAAATGGGATGACCACGTAATTTTCCCCCTTCAGCAGGGGCTGTATGCTGTCGCATTTGATAAAAGACCGGATGCAGGGACTGCATCCATTAAACCAGAAATAGAGGATGACCAGTTTATCGCGGTAATCCTCCAGCTTGATCGTAGTGGATTCGCCCGTTGTGAGGTCCATGGCCGGATGCACGGTACTGAAAAATTCCTCCGGCAGGCTGTCGCCCACTGAATAGGTCTGCGCACGCATATAGCCTGCCTGAAACAGCAGCAATAGCATGACGATGCTGAGTTTGATTGTGTTCATATATTAAAAGATTTGGTGTTGCAATTGATTCATAAGCAATTCATCCCCTTCCTGTTGCAGGAGCGTGCGAAGTTTCGAAATCGCTTCCTGCGCAAGCAGCTGTTGCGGTGTGGGTGCCTCGCCTGCCTTTCTGTTTTCGGGGAAAGCGATTTTTCTGAGCTGCATGGCAAACAGCCACCGGAAGGATGTACGGTATTGATCTTCCGCTCCTTGACTGTTCTGTGACTGCTGAAAAATCCATTCACAGAGACAGTCCAGGTGATCGGGTCTGCCATCTGCAATTGCTTTCAGCACCAGCTGTTCCATCAGCTGTTCCTGAAGTTTTCGGATGTCTGCCATAGGTTCGTAACCCAATCGTTCGATTGCCGCGTTATCCAGCAGCCATTGCGGTGGCGTAATGAACCTGTCCCGCAGGAACGGTAATGCCTTGTTTTGGTCTTCGGCGGATACCCGTACGTTGTACCGCTCCCCTTCTGCCGTGCGGATGCGGTGATACCTTCCGCCGATCCACGCGGTTACGGAATTCAGGTATTTCCCATATTGCCCGATGATCTCACGGTACACTTCGGTGGCCGGCCCGGGATGGGGGTACCACGCTGTGAGGCTATCGACCATCCGTTGCAGGTTGATAATGCCATACGTGGCGCCGAGAATGGGATCGTCCCCCAAATCCTCGGCCTGGCATCGCGGATCGGTGGACTGCCGTTCTTCCGCACCGAACCAGCGCATACCGCTGTCGCCCGTCTCTGCCGTCCAGCGATTCAGTTGTTCGCGATCGGTTTTCGGGTCTCCGGATGAAAGCCGATAACGGTAGCCCCACTCGATGGCCCACCGGTCATATGGCCCGATAACTGGGATCAACCCCGACAACGGCACGCTGTCTTCGGGTTGGGCCACATAGTTTACGCGCACGTAATCCATGATGGAAGGGCTGACGGGATTTTCGGCGAGCCACTTGGGATCTCGAAGGTTTTCGACGGACACCGTGGATGATGCCCCGAAATTGTGCACCAACCCGAGGACATGACCCACCTCATGGGCGATGATTTTTCGGATCATGGCGCCCATGAAAGCCGTATCTGTTTTATCGCCGCGCAACATGGGCCTGTGTATCGCCCCCATCAAGCGACCCCATTTGATAATGTTCTCGACGTGCCCGTGATGCCAGGCAATATGTGCATTAAGAATCTCTCCGCTGCGGGGATCGGTGACGAGTTCGGCCGTTGCATTCCGTACACGACTCGGCTTATAGCAGACCATCGGATAGCGCGCATCGCCCACCATCCCGCTTTCCATTCCAGGGGGCACCCGCTCGCCGCGGATGGCTTTTTTGAAGCCCGCCTGCTCCAGAGCGGGCTGCCAGTCGTTAATGCCCTGTATCATGTAGGGTACCCACTCCCCGGGCATGGCCGGATCGATATAGATGACCACTGGTTTGGCGGGTTCGACCGGTTCGCCCCGGAAATAGGCTTCGCGGTCCTCTGGGCCCGGTTCCATGCGCCACCGCTTCACCATCCGCAGGCTTTGCTGCGGGGCGTAGGCGTTACTGTAGTCCGTGGCCGACTGTGTATAATACCCAACCCGGTGGTCGGGCTGCCGGATTTCATATGGTGTAGCGGGTAGTAGAAACCAAACCGCTCGCATACCCAACCGGACGGTTTCGCTGTTGTAGCTATAGGTTTTGGTGCTGGTGGTTATCAGGTTGCTTTCGGTTACCTCCACACCCGAAATCGAGGAATGCTGCGGCTTCATGGCTCCTACCTCAAATTTGCGGCGCAGCGAACCGGAAAAGGTCATGATGGTATTGTCCCCGGACAGGAATTCCGTGGCATCCACCAGTGATCCGTCGTCTGATCCGTTGCGGCATAGCACGGGAAAGCTGTGGAGGATGGGCAAAACATCGGCGTTGGTGGGTAACGCCAGCTTGCCGTCTTCAGCCTGAACCCGGTTTGAATAATCGAGCGGATATATTACGATGGCGTCATCGGATTCCCTGTCGAACCGGAACAGGCTTTCATTCGCGAGATCGCCGCTGAAACCGATGAAATTGAGGAAAGGGTCGAAGGGTTTATCACCCGCCCATCCATTGGCTATGCGGTTTATCGTCAGGATATCGCGGCCGAGGAGTGAGTCTGGAATCTCCAGATAGATCTTCTGTCCTACTTCATGTACGCCCAGCATGCCGTACTGGGATTTGGCATTGGAAGCAACAATTTCTGTAAATGATTTATTGCCCAACGACACAGGCCCCGAGGAATCGGGGCGCTGTGCGTGGGCTTCCAAACACATGATCGTTGCTACAGCCAAAAGGTTGAAATATTGTATATAAACGTATTTAAGTTTATGTTTGGAAAGTACACACCCCTCCCCTATGCGTAAATTTATTTTCATGCAGCACTGGTAATTAACGGTTTAAGAAAAATCTATCTTCAAAACCGACACCCAAGCCGAAGAAAATTTCCGCAATTTATTTGGAGGTTTGGAAAAAAGCGTCTACTTTTAGCTATTGCATAGTAACCGAAAATAAACACCTTCACCAACCTGAGCTAAAAACGGGTTTTTCTTTCAGCATTGGGGTCGGTGGCAGCCAGGGAAGTGGGCATTTTTTTGGGGTACTTCTTTTTATTTAAGACTCACCCCGCTTCCGTAACCGCAGCATTTTCGGCGCGCCTTATTCAGGCGCAGCAATGACGTTCTTATATAGATTTTTGAGGGATTGGAGTCGTACTGCTTTGGTTTTGCAAATTGTCGTACCAAACGCAAGTGTCTTGCGGTCCGAGTACGTTAGTGGTTTAATATCGCTCGTTTTCATACGGTTAGTATTTTTACGAGCCTCTTAAAAGCACGGGGGGAGCTTTACTTTCTTAACCAGTAAGGCGGACTCCCAATGCTTTTGCGCGTGGCACCGTCAAGGCCCCTTTAAGAATCTAACGATCCTCAAAGTCCAACAAAAGACTGATATGGAAGTCCGCCTTACTGGAAAAATATATCTGCGAAGATATAAAATCTCCAGTGAATAGGCGAACTCCAGCTCTCGTTGGAAAATTGACGGTTTTCGCGCGAGAGACTTGAAAGCAAATATAGAAACAAAAAAGTAATCACCAAACAAAAATTGATAAATCAACAAAAAAATTTGGGTAAATCATCAAAATATTAAGGTATGCCGATTCATATAGGTGCTATAATCAAAGAAGAAGCTAAAAATCAAAGTTTAAGTCAGGCGCAGGTTGCAGAGAAAATTAACGCAAAGAATCCTCAAAACGTTGATTATGACTTTGGAAGAGAGTCTCTTCCGATCGATAAAATCCTGAGATATTCCGAAGCACTAAACAAAAACTTTGTTGCGTTCTATTACAACGAAGAGCCGCTGAAAACATATCGAGAACAAGAATTTGCTGAGCGACAAGCTAAAACAGATGAATTGCAGGCAAAACTAGAGCAAGCAAAGAAGTTGCTTGTTGCAAAGGAAGAAACTATTGCTACGCAAAAGGAATTAATTGAAACCCAACGGAAATTGATTGAAAAACAAGCTTAACAAAGACAATGCTAACCAAGATTCCCGCGATGACTATCGCAAAGTCAATGTATCGATCTAAATCGATTCATCGAGGAACTGGACGAAACGCCGACTAACGCCGCCATTAGTAGGTGGGCAAAGAGGTGTCCTGTTTGAGAAAACTATTTAAATTTTGCTTACAAAGAGCAAACTTGTTCGGTATAAGATATGGCGATGTTGCATCAGATTTTTGGCAGAGGTCCATTTAAGACATGCATCTAATAATATTTATCATTAAGTTTGCAAACACATTCGTATGTTTACAAGGTTAACATGAAAATTATCAAATTCCAATATAGCGATAAAACGCTTGAATGGAGCTTACAGGATATCTCATTTGATAAACTTACGTTGCTGGTAGGTGCCTCCGGCGTTGGCAAGACCCAAATATTAGATGCAATTCAATCCGTTAAACGTATTGCTAAGGGCAAATCATTAAGTGGTATTAAGTGGTTTATCGAATTCACGACATTAAACGGCTACTCTTATAAGTGGGAGGGCGAGTTCGAAGACAAAGGGCCACAAGTTCTTTTTGAAGACGAAGATGAAGACTCCAAAACGGCTCAACCTAAAATACTTTGGGAGAAGATTTGGTTAAACGATGAGGAAGTTGTTAAAAGAACTTCGAAAGATACTTTTTTTAACGGTGCGAAAACCCTTAAGCTTTCCCTTCAGCAAAGCACGCTATTCATTTTAAAGGAAGAAGATAAACTAAAACCCGCATTTGAGGGATTCAATAAAATTTTATACAGCGACTATTCGGATTCGCAAAGCAGGCCGTTACAAAATATAATATTTTTCAATAACCAAAACCTTGAACGAAAGTTTAATTCGTTAAAGAAAATACAGGAGTCAGACGAGGATATTCTAGTTAAGCTGAATTTAGTTTCCAAAATAGACAACAAAACTTTTTCAAAGATCAAAGAAAGATTCTGTGAGATTTTTCCTCAAGTTGAAGATATTAAAGTCGCACCGTTAGATGTCCAAAGGGAAGGATTACCGATTTTTCTAAAAGATTCACCATTCATTCAAATTAAGGAAGTAGGTATAGACAAGTGGATACAGCAGCGGAAAATCTCATCCGGAATGTTTAGGACGTTAATTCACGTCAGCGAAGTGTATCTTTGTGCAGAGGGAACTGTCTTTCTAATTGATGAATTTGAGAATTCTTTAGGGATTAATTGTATCGACGAATTAACCAACGATATTCTCCAGTCTAAAAGGAAACTACAATTTATCATCACGAGTCATCACCCCTACATAATCAACAACATCAATTATTCATTTTGGAAGTTAGTTACAAGAAAGCAAGGCATTGTAAGAACCCATCCAATAGAAAAGTTCAATATAGGTAGGTCTAAGCACGATGCTTTCATGCAATTACTTCAACTAGAGGAATATCAAACTGGAATAGGGTAATCTAGTATGAACATTTATTTTCTTGTAGAAGGTAGAAGAACTGAGAAAAAAGTCTATCCTAAATGGCTCTCCTATTTATTGCCGGAGCTAACGGAAGTTCGATTTGCCTTTGAAGCCACAAAGAACAACTATTTTATTTTTAACGGTAACGGCTACCCATCTTTATTACATAATCATCTAAAAAACGCAATTGCTGAAGTTAATGATTTGGCCTCATACAATTATTTGGTTGTTTGCTTGGATTCGGACGAAAACTCAACAGCAGAACGAGTATTGGAGGTTCAAAATTTCATCTCAAACAACAATTTGAGTCTTGACTCTACTCAGTTAAGAATAATTGTCCAAAATAAATGCATAGAAACCTGGTTTCTGGGAAACAGAAGGGTATATTCTAGACAACCTCAAAGCCCAGAACTTCGAGCTTATAACAGCTTTTACAATGTTAAAGAGTTGGATCCAGAGAAAATGCAGTATCCAGAAGATTTCGCAACCTCAGCTCAGTTTCACGAGGCATATTTATCGGAAATGTTATTACAAAAAAATATTCGATACACAAAAAAAAACCCAAATGGCGTAGTCGAAAAACGCTATCTGGAAGAACTAATCTATCGAAATACACAAACTAGGCATATAGCTACATTCGGCACTTTCATAGAATTTTGCGAAAAAGTCAAAAGCGAAATTGGTGAGGTATTGTAACTGGAATTGTCGTCTTCCGAATCAACTTATTCCTAGTACTTAAACGTCGAGATCCCCTATTTGTTTTATTGGGAACCTAATTTATGAAATAAAAAAGATTTCCGTATACATCGGCTACCTATAAACACCGTTGCCTATTAGCCACTTTAGATGCAGTGGGCGCGGGATTTTCCGTTAACGCTGATGGACTATTGATAATACGGACCGAATGGTTTACCTTTATCGGGATTGTAGTAATCAACTAACAGTAAAACGTAACCGAACCAGGATGATAAACCGGACATTAACAAAATAATAACGAATACGCGGCCGGCGCGATGCAGAAATGGCATAGGTTTAACCGCCCGTTTTAGCTTACGGAAAACCGTATGGAGCTCCCCTTAGGCTTAATTAGCTTTGGAGAGCTGATATGGGAGGATTATCCAAAAAATGCAGTGCGTATACTGGATAACCAAAGAGGCAGCACATGAAAAACTAATACCGAATGCGCAACATAAGAGTGAAACGTAACTTGCTGATTTAGATACGAATAACAAACAATTGATTAAAAACCTTAAATAAAGGCAATTGCGCATATTAAAGAGTTAGCAGCAAGCAAAAAAACAACCATCAAACATAAATATCATGACAAAGCAATTATCAAATTTCCTATCAATCCTTGTAATCGTACTCGGATTCAGCAGTTGTTGTGGGACAAGAATGGCGACTTGCCCAGACGGACGACCCGTAAGTTTTCCAAAGTCGGAAAGATGTGCCGCAAAAATTTATCAAGACGCAGTTAAAGACTTTAATGCTAATCTTAAAGCTACTGTAAACGTTGTTGATAAAGTAACAGTTGGTGTGGACAAACTCGAAATTAAGAACGAGTCAAAACTTTTGAAAGAGAAACTTGACCAAGAAAGTATTCGCTTACAAGAAACCTTAAAATCCAGCTACTTGGCAATTACAAGAGATCCTTGTGCAAACTCTGAAAGACATTACAAACTAGTGGAAAGTGTAAATTCATACAATTATAAACTTCAAGAACTGAAAACAAAACTTGAAAATGAAACCAAGGAAGCAGAAATTGAAGGAACCTTCAATAATTATCTTTATCAAAGAGGAAAACAAGATGGACAATCAATGGGACAATTGACAAAAATGATTGACAACTATTTTCAAGCAAATAAAAAATATCCCACGACATTAGATGAAATAAGTGCCAACGACTTAATACTTCAACTTGGAGCAAGTCGACTTGAATATAAACTAATCAAGGACAATGAATATACTCTTAGGTTTGCTGGTGAAGATTATATGCTTGGTTCCTCAGATGACAAAATCCACAAAGGAATTGACGGCAAAACAGAAAGAATCCAATAATGCCAGCTGCTAACAAGGTATTGCCAAAAGCGGGGCTGAACAGCTTCGATTGAGCATTTGTGCAAGGTTCAACAGTAGTAATTCTGTTGAACTTTTTGTGCTAAAAATCCCCGCCTTCGGCAATACCCAAACCGTTAGCGGCTATTATTTGTCGACAATACTAACATCAAACCGACTGCAAAAAATAAACAACACATAGGCGAAATGTTTACAAATGAACAACAATTACTACTTGACAAGTTTGCCGACTTGATTTGAGGCTCCTGATTGGACAGGGGTTTTCATTGGATTACTTAACCCCTTTAGCTATTGATTACTTAAAAGAAGATCTGCTAGCGGAAGGCGACCTTTATCCAGGCGATTTACTTAAAAATGTACAATCGGTGGATGAGGCATTTTGGGAAAGCAATCCGGAATTGTGGAAAGAGCTGAATGAATTGATTAATGGTAAAAAGGTAAGCAATAAATGAATGTATCTAAATAGAATCACATTTGATGCCGGTTTTATACCGACGCCAATTCCGACTGATCATCGCAACTTCAACCGGCTGGCTAGCTTTTTTGAGGAAGTTTTGTTTCATTACTTGCCACGCAGAGTGAATACCGGTGGTTTTGGTTATCTTCAGATCGACTTGTCATGAAGCAACTTCGCAACTAACCAAGTAGACGCTTCCGGGCAAATTATCAAGGTTACTATTCATGATAAGCCTGTAGACCGGAACCTGTTTAATGGGCCAGAGCTTCAAGAAGGTTTTTTGTACTTAGTGAATATCCTGGAATTGGCAGTTGAAGAGATTAACCGGTCGATGGAAATAGACAAGACCGCTTTTGACCATGCAATCGCTGCATGCCGGACGGCGAAATGGCCCTTTCGCTTTGAGCAGGTATTGAAGGTATCACGCCCCCATCCAAGCCGTAAAGTCAGTGTTGAAATATTCCGGGAAGTTGAGTTATTTGCAGAACGTATAGGGTACCGACTATTGGACGGAAAACACACGCTCATCCACACCGCCGTTCTGAATGAGTCCGCCACTGTATATAGCGCCGCTTACGATTTCCGAAAGTCATTTTGGAAAGACGATCAATTGATTATTTTAGATCGATTTGGTGATCAAAAATATGAATTAGATATAGGCCAATACATTCATTGAAGATTGTATAAACTGATTTTGGCTAATAGGCCGTACGGGAACTCGCCCATTCTGAATAACGGGTAGCAGGTGGGCCTTAACTAAATAGCCTTAACCAAATAGATTATAGAAATGACATTTTTATATACCGCAAGGGAACATTTAATCAGAACAACAATGGAAATGGAATGTCTTGGGCCGGCTACATCGAATGGTCTAAATTGATACATTTAACAGAGCTTATATCACTTGACGGTATGTTGAATGAAATATTGATCGAACCAGATCGTAATAATGCGAATGACTGGAATTTCATTCATACCTTTAATCAATATGAAACCGGCTTTTTCACCACCATGGAATATGTCCTTAACAGGCTAAAAGCTCCAAACAAATTCCATTTGTTAACGGTAGTTATTGAACCGGATTACGACTGCAGGAATATAAATGTTGATTCCTTTAATTTTATTGGTTACGATCTATTGGATCAAAGTTTTGGAATTAGCGCATTAACAAATTGTGGTGGTTTTGATGAAACGTTCCTTCCAACTGATTTAAATGATAAGGGGTTGATTGACGATTTTTCCACAGCGTATGACATTAAGAGAAGGCTTCTGCAAAATAATCTTAACGAATTTCATGCGGATACAAACGTGATAGCTGTTTGGCGACATGATACAATAGGAAGATAACAAAGCAACCAATTGTCGATACTATGGTACTGATACAAGGTGACATCACAAAACTAAAGGTAGACGCGATCGTAAACGCCGCTAACACTTCCCTACTGGGTGGCGGTGGCGTAGACGGAGCGATCCACCGGGCGGGCGGCCCGGCAATACTGGAAGATTGCAAGCGCATCCGGGCGAGACAGGGCGGTTGCAACGTTGGCGAGGCAGTGATTACCACTGCTGGCAACCTCCCCGCAAAGTACGTAATCCATACCGTAGGACCGGTGTGGAACGGTGGGAAAAACAATGAAGAGAATTTGCTGACCTCAGCGTACAGGAATAGCCTGGCCTTAGCCGTCGAATACGAAATAAAGAGCATCGCCTTTCCTAATATCAGTACGGGGATCTATCGGTTTCCGAAAGAAAGAGCTGCTGAAATCGCCATCACAACCGTGAAGGGATTCCTTGATACTACCGGAGCCGATATCGAGGTGACCTTCGTTTGCTTCGACGAGGAAAATTACCGGATATATAGGGGATTACTGGATTGAAAAAAGAAACCCGTCACCTGAAAGATAACGGGAATCCGCCCCAATGGGATTAGGGGCTTTCAACCTAAACCTGAGACGAAGATAGGGATTTCTTTTGATGTTTGCAGCGTGCATACGTCGGCTTAGACAAATTCTCCGCTATAGCTATCAGCTATAATTATCTTAAATATTTGGAAATTAAATATTAACCGCCTACCTTTATAATAACCAGTGCGACCTGGGCTCATTGCAGGAATTGTTGATTTGGATGTTTACTATTTAGTATAGGCATGAATACAGGTCATTTGTATTGAAATTTGCTTTAGGAATTTTACCAACCAACTAATAAACAAAGAAGATAAATCGGGTAACCAAGTTTGATACTGCAGCTCGCTATTTCAGGCTTAACCAATCAACCGATGACACAAACCGAATTTACACTGACTGCAATTGCTTTGTTGAAAACTGACATTCAAAATCAGATTTATCAAATCATCGGGCTGAAAGTGATGTTAGACAGAGGCTCCTTCATCCTTTATGATGTAATAACCAAACAATTGAAAAGACAAGTTAAGCGTAACATAGAGCGATCCCTTGACAATTTCATATTTGAATTAACAGATGACGAGCACCGATTTTTAAGGAGCCAAATTATCTCCTTAAGAAAAGACAGACATTCGAAATATCAGTCGGTGGTATATATAGAACAGAGAATAGCGACGTTGCCGAACGTACTTAATAGCGAGCGAGCAATGATACATCTATCAACAAATCAACCGAGAAATTCAAAATGTATTTAGAAAAATTTATTATCAAAAACTTCAGGACAATTGAAAACCTTACATTGGCTTTCAATAAAGGTTTAAACATTTTCATTGGTGAAAACAATTCAGGTAAGACAGCAGTCATTGACGCACTACGAATTTGCATCGGCTATGGAAATTTACGACGAGACTTGTACGTCAGAGAAAGTGATTTCTATTGCCAACGAGATCAAATTACCGATGCGGCAAGCGAGATAGAATTTCACTTATTTTTCAAAATAGAAAATCCTCTTGAAAAAGGCTGGTTTGTCGACCTCCTGAATGTTTATGAAGACGGTGGAGAAGATTTACAAATGCACTTCAGGTTCTTCACAGAGGAAAGAAACGGAATAAAGAAAATCAAATATAAGATTTGGGGAGGTGCCAACGAAGGACAACAAGTTACACCCGATGTTTTATCACTTTTTTATCACGTCCACTTGGATGCATTGCGTGATGCTGAACTATTTTTAAGGCCAGTAAGAGGGAATAAGCTGGGGCAACTTTATTCGAAAATCCAGATTGATCCCGACCTCACGACTGATAAACAAAAGAAAAAAGATTTAGCGAGTCGTGTTCACACAGCGGTCAATAGTGACCCCGAATGGGCAACCCACTTAGATAATGGCAAGAAACATCTCAATAAGCATCTTGAAGCAATTAGCTTTATAGGTAAGGAACAGAAAATCGATATTGACTTTCTTCCTTATGACTTTAACAAACTTGTCGAGAACTTAAAAATTCAACTGCCTTTATATCCTGAAGTTTTATTGAACGGCAACCTCAACCAACAGAAGCATTTTGAGTTATCGCAAAATGGGCTTGGCTACAACAATCTTGTTTATACCGCGACCGTTTTGGGAGACTTACAACAAAGGAAAAAGCTTGACAAAGAGAGCTATGCCGCTTTACTGATTGAAGAACCGGAGGCACACTTGCATCCGCAATTACAAAATCTGTTTTTTAACTACTTGAATAAGCTGGACAGAGAAGAAGGGTTTCAACTTTTTGTCACGTCTCATTCTCCAACAATCACTGCTAAAGCGGATTTGAAATCCATAATAGTGCTACAAAATCCTGAGAACAAAGTCCACGCGCTGCCCTTAAAAAAGTCCGGATTGCAACAAGCTAACCTCACCTATCTCCAAAAGTTTTTAGATGTAACCAAGTCTCAATTGTTCTTTGCTAAAGGGGTAATTTTAGTTGAAGGCATTTCTGAAGCGTTGCTTATGAAAGTGTTTAGCAGAAAGGTAGGCGAAGATTATGACATAGAAAAAGCGGGAATTGAGATAGTAATTGTCAACGGGGTAGCATTTGAACACTTCGCAGTTCTTTTTAACAACGCGGATGATGCGAAGAACCTCAAAACAAGATGTGCGTTAATAACAGACGACGACAGAATGGAGATAGATGATAATCCAGCAGACCGAATCGCAACTATTAACGCCATGAAAGGCGGGAAACTAAATCCATACATCGGGGCAGTCACTTTTGAATACGAGTTATTTGTGACGAGTCCGACGAATAGAAGTTTGCTACTAAAAGTTTATCAGGAGTTTCATCCTCAAACACAGATTGAGGAGAACGAAAATTCACAAATTTACTCAAAGAATTTTGCCGATACAGTAAATAGACAAAAGGCAAAATCAGAATTAGCCTTAAGATTGGCCACGCACTTGGAAAATGGTTATGAACTCAATAGACAATTTCAAAAGCAGGACGAATTAGATGAGGAGCAATTTTTAGCGACGTTAGATACTGACGAGCAAAGGCAAGACTTTGCTGCTTACAAAAATTTTATCGTCCCAACTTACATTCGCGATGCAATTGCTTATGCTGTAAAAGGTGAAGAAAATGTTTGAGAGTTTATCAGATACTCAACGCGAAATAGTATTCAATAAATCAGGAAGATTTATTGTAAGAGCCTGCCCCGGAAGCGGAAAAACTTACTGTGTGAGCGCACGCTTAGCACGGTTAATTAGCGAATGGAAAGAAAATTATACAGGCATTGCGGCGGTATCTTTTACTAACGTGGCTTGGAAAGAGATTGAAAAGAAATACAGGCAAAAATCCACCGGCAACCGATCAATTTCATTTCCCCATTTTATAGGAACGCTCGACAGTTTTATAAACCAATACATTTTCCTTCCTTTGGGACACCTAGTAATGAAATGTGGCAAAAGACCAACCCTCGTTGGTGAACCGCACGGGTCATGGACGCTTCGACATTACGAAAGAGATCCACAGCAATATTTTGACAAATGCAGTTTTGACATAAACGGGGAGTTAATCCGATTGGCACCCCCGCAAAGTTTTGGTTTTAGCTGGAAAAGAAATAAAAATGGAGAGGTAAATGGGCACGTCAAAAACCTACTGGCTTCTAAGAAAGCACTGATTTTAGATGGTTATGCAAACCAGTCTGACGCGAATTATATTGCCATGCGAATACTCGAGCAATACCCCTCCATTTGTCAAGCAATCGCTATTCGGTTTCCAAATCTAATTATTGACGAAGCACAAGACACTTCAGAAGTTCAAATGAGAATTATTGACCTCTTGGCAGCAGGTGGACTAAATGAAATGATGCTTGTTGGCGACCCCGACCAAGCAATCTTTGAGTGGAACGGCGCAAGGCCCGAACTGTTTAGCGAAAAGATTGCGCAATGGGGTAATGTGGTTTATCTCAATGAAAATCGAAGAAGTTCACAAGAAATTTGCAAAAGTACATTTCATTTTTCATCATTGCCTTTCGCTTCTAATTCGGTAAGTGGTGAAGTGAAGGATTTCGCTTTCGTTCCAACAGTGATAACGTATAACAACAATTTACCTCAAACGGTTGAAGGTTTTCTACAAACTTGTATCGAAAACGAAATCGAAGTATCGGATAAAACCGTTGCGGTTTTATACCGGAGTAAAGGAATGATAAACGAGATTGTCGGTGTCCAACGAGTGCCGTTTGGTTCAAATCATTGGGATCCACAAAACAAGTTCACACAAGATTTTGTCAGAGGAAAGTATCTCTTTGATCAAGGCGATTTCAAAAATGGCTTTAAGTTGATTGAAAAAGCTATCATTAAAATGAAAAACAACACCGCCGTTTGTTCTGATGAAATGATTGAGAAAACAATTGAGGCAGAAGGATTCATAAAATACAGAAGTATCGTTTCAGATTTCATTCAACTGCTTCCAAATACAAATATGACATTGGGCGAATGGATTAATGCTACAAATGCTGATTTTGCGTCACGGAATATCGTGCATACGCTTGAAATAAATCCTGAAAGCGCAGACTACTCATTTTCTCAGGTATTCTTGAATGAGGATGAGCTTGCAACTGAAGCGAATTATCGTATCGGAACAGTTCACAGTGTAAAAGGAGAAACATTTGATGCAACCCTTTTAATTTTGAAAGAGAGAGCTGGGCAAAGTGGGAAATATAGAAACCTAATGGTTAATACATATCCGCTATCAGAAAATGAAGAATTACGTATAGCTTATGTTGGTATGACGAGACCTAGAAAAATCTTGGCAATAGCTGTTCCAAGTGAAGAATGCAGAGTTGCTTGGCAAAACAGGCTAAGCCAAATTCATCAAATTTTACAATGAGATCGACAAAAACAAAAATGGAAAAACGAATAAAAATATCAGGATCTTCAAATCTCGAATCGCTTGAAAAGGCAATCAAATCATTCCAAACCTCAAACATCAATGTCGATCTTCAGATACCTCTTTCTTTCAAAGCAAAGGGATTCGGGCTACCTACATTCGCACTTCTACTTCTTTTTTCTTGGATGCGGCATAAAAAAGGCAAATTGGTTCTGCCAGTTAATGACAATATCATAGGCGCCTTGGAAGATTTTTCTAAGACTTTCTATGGCTATCTAGCACTATTTACTGTTTGGAGGCATTGTGAAATCGTAAACATAAAAGGAGCATCTCTAAAGCCATATTTAAGACAATTCACTTCAACGATGAACACCAATGTCATGGCGATTTCAACACAGGATTTGCCGAATAACGAGATTGCTTTGGCTTGTTTCGATCACTATTCACAAGAAAAAGGATTACCATATTGGTTCTACGACGCAGACTACGAGTTTAAGTCTTCACCAGGAGGAATGGATGACACTACTCATGCTCTTTTCTCTCATTTAGCCAAAATTTTTAAAAATAGATTAGTGCCTGCATTTGCTGAATCTGCTACAACAGTTTCAAACATACTATGGGAACTTATTAAGAACACCCATGAACATGCTCGTACCGACGGCCTAAATCAGGTCAAACTCTTACCAAATACACGCGGCGTTTTTATGAAAATACACAGAAGCTCACGTTTGAATTTTCTTAAAGACGCGGAAAATAGAGGTCTTAGTGAATACTACTTGCATTTTCCGGACAGCCAAGATCTATTTTTCCTTGAAATTTCCGTTTTCGATAGCGGTCCAGGGTTGGTAAAACGGTTCCTGGGTAAATCGTGGAAAGATGATATTGCCATAATTGAGGATGTAGATACAGTTAAAAAATGCCTTATAAAAGGACAAACATCCATTGAGGGCGCTAAAGGAGATAAGAAAGGATACGGATTAGATTCTGTCCTAAAACTCCTTTCTGAAAAGCGAGGTTTTTTATCTGTACGTACCGGACGCGTATGGTTGTATAGGGATCTTATTGCTACACCATATATCAGAACCCAAAACTTCAATGAGATACAACTTTACGATTGGGGAACAAATTCAGATTCTGACTACACCAAATTCTCAAATACAGATGGAACGCTGATTACTCTTGCATTACCATTAACCTAGCCGAATATGAAAGACTGTTATATGTTTAGCTTCGTCAAAGAAGAAAAACTAAAAGATTCAGAAATGCAAATCCAAAACCATTTGGTAATATTCTTTCCTTATAAGGATACATTCAATAGCATTAGTAGCCTTGAAAAATCCTTTAGAGAATACTTCTTCAATAATGTACTTCCGGACAAACTATTCATAATTTGTTTCGATTTTAACAGTGCTGACGTTTTAAAGGCGTTTAACAAAAAGTCAGAGATATATGATTATATCCCAAAATATAACTATGAAGCGAATGTTAACACTATAAATATAATATCAATCGGAAAAAGAGGTACTATAACAACCAAATTAGGCAAAAATATCTCGGAAGATACTCTGAATCAAATTTACAGAAAAGGTTTAACCAGAATTTTCACTAGCAACGGAGGGGTGATTACAGCTCAATCTGCACACCACTTCGTGTTTCCATCAGGTAAACACAGCAATCAATTTCTCCGAACTGGAAACGTTCTATTACATGGAGCAGAAATCCTTTTCATTGCTTCTGCTTTAGTAAGATATTTTAAGAAAGAGAAAGTGACATCCATATATGCCGACACGTCCTCTATTAATTCCCTTGTTTATGCCTATATAAATATATTAAAAGACCTAAATTCAGATTTCTCAGAATCAGTGCTTGTTGAAAGTTTTGGGTCATATAGACAATTTGAGAAGGGAGCGTTTGATGCCAATTCACACACCCAGTTTTTGATTTCCTCATCTACCTCCGGCGGGATATTAAAAAGAATGCTAAATCCACGAAACTCAGGTGGAAAAATTAAACGTGAAAATTTGGTTATTCTGTATGGCCTCAACGTTGAAAGCAGCTTTAGTGACCGAGTATTATGTGACCTTACATATAACAACCAATCGAACCCTAAAGGCATCGAGCCATTTAAAAGTTACAAAACAACTGATGAACCATGTGGGCTTTGCATTGAAGGATCAATGCCACTAAAAGTTGAAGGAGACGTATTCCTTCTTGATAAGCCTGTTGTTTCAAGCCATACAATCACGATCAAAGACAACCCCTCTTACCTCAAGAATTTCAATGACTTTTTCAGAAAGCGTAGAGAAATAGAAAAAAGCTTCTCGTTGTTTAGATGTTATTTTAAAGAAAATGGAACAAACAACAGAAAATATGAAATTTTTCTGGATATTGATGTTTTATTTGATGAATGGAACAACAGAAACCTCCAAAATCACCCTTTTGAGGAGATATTTAATAAACTTGAAAAGCACATTGTACAATGTATACCTGCATCAACGAAGTACTTAGTATGCCTGCCCGATAGTGCATCGAGAAAACTTGCAAAAATCATACTCGAAGTCTTAACTAACTATTACCTAAATACTGATGATATACAAATTATCGCTTCCGATTCAGCCAGTTTAAAAACTATATCAAAGAAACAAAAAGGAACAATAGTAGCTGTCAGTTCCAGTACTGTAACCGGAGCAAATTTACTTTACCTAAGTAGGGCGTTACGGGATTTTGAGTCAAATTACCGGCGATTATTCTTCACATTTGTCAGCAGAATAGGCAACCCAAGACACGCTGAATTCTTACAGTCTAACCTTGGGCAAGGTGAGTTTGGCAAAGAGACCCATAAATTATTTAGCGTGGAAAAGATTTTCTGCTCCGACGAAACAAAACAAACCTCTTGGCATGAGGAGGAAGAAAAAATCAAATCTTTTCAAGATTTCTTCGAAGAACTGGAAGGTTATGAAAAGATAAAAGGCTATTGTCAATCAAGATTACTTGAGTTGACTAACAGCGGTCGAAATCGCGGACTATCGGACAATCTCTTTTTCCCTAGTATTAACACCAAGCCGTTGAAGCTTAGACCCGGATTTGCGTTCTCCCCATTTCAAAAGGGGCCTGATTATACAAACTTCATAAATCGGACAACTCAAGCGGAGGTCTATTTCATAATCTCCACAATCATCAATGAGTTAAGGAACAAAAAAGTACTTGTACAGGGAGAATATGTAAGAAATGTCATAGACCCTGGAAACTTTGTAAGGTATAATGATGGGGTAATACAAGCTGCTTTATTGCGAGCTGCAAAACGCGAGGAGCTAGATTATAGCCTTGACAAAGAACTTGACAATAAAATGCATTCTGTATTAGGAGAAATGATTTTACATTTAGAAGATGAACATGCAGAAGCTTTAAATGAATTTTTCTATGCAATAAGTATAAAAAAAATGAAGTTATCCCAAGAGACATTGGAAGATTGCGTTGCATTATTGAAAAGCCGAAAAGAATTCGAAGAAGATTCAATCCTCAGTGGGTTAGTGAGATATATTGAAGATAAGGTGATTGAGAAAATTCCGGTAGAAAAAAAATTCAGACCACTCACAGCAGAGCAAGTAAATATCCAATAAAATAGGTCATTCTTCTAATTCGCTTAGTCAAATAGTGGTTAAACTGGCACTATCTCGGTTTCGCACTAATTTTGTTAAAAGTTTAAACAAGTCTATATACAAAACAAGAAATCGCTTCTAAAATGCATAGGATAAAAAGATTGTTCAAACTTGTCGGCTGGTGTCTATTGCATTCGTCTATAACCAGCTGCGCTAATTTGCATTACGATAGTAAAGCTCTTGGCAATATCAATTTCGGTATTGACAGCCTTACTTTTAATTATGAACGTGATCTACTATATGCTAATTATACGACACATGATTCGCTTTATCGTATTGGCGATTTCTATTTTAAGAATATTAGTGGAACCTTCTGTGGCGGTGTTCTTTGCAGATTAACGCTTAATGGAAGGGATATTCCGGCTAAGGAAAACAAACTGAAGCTGCCCGATTTTTATAAAGATTTCGAAGGCCAACATGTCGATATATTTGACAAAATAGCAGAAATGAGCCTTGACTATGAGCATCAAGCTGAAATCGATAGCATCACAAATGACAGATGGTATTACAGGGAAATAGAATATTTATACACCGTGTTATCAGGTGAATACGGCGATAATCTATTAACCCATAACAATTACTATCTCCATCAAACCGACTCTACTAATACAACTGGACTATGGCGAAATAGTGATAAGAATATCGAGCTTTATATACTCAAAAGAGAATCCACCATTACTATATGCTTGGAGTTTACAGCTAATAGTTTTCAACCGGATTCCGTAGTAATCGAGTACGACAAACGAAAGAGTAAGGAAAAACAGCTACAGGAATTATTATAATTGAATTGATTTTTTGGCGTTAAAGACCCCGAAGACCATAAAGATAGAAAGTCTTTAAGCCGTTTAGATGAAGATTCAATGCAGAAGTTATTGGTCAATGAGGTGTTGAGGACATTACGCTTATTGGGGAATGAATACCCTCTAATAGTTTGTTAAGAATTCTTTCGAATATATTTTCAAATGAAGAGCTGTTGTTTAATAAAAACACCTGCAATCACATAATTAGGTAAAATACGGGATACTTCGGATTCTATTGCGGTTTTTAAGTAAAAGTTGATTCACACGATAATTTAAAACAATGACGGAAGACATCTTTTTTCTAGACAATGAGCAAGTAAAAGTTACCGCCGCAGCTGTTGGAATAAGCAGAATACGTTGGACACATGTGAGAGAAGAAGATATTAGTTCAGGTAAATATATTGAGCTAATGAAGGAAAACAGGTTCGACCACCTGCCCATAGTATCCTCTGACAATGTCATTACACATTACTACAAAACAGACACGCCCAACGACTACGATGTTAAAAGTATTAAAAAACACCGCATAAATTATGAAGATATACTTCCCCTTGATACAAACATAAAGGACGTAATCGAAAAGTTTGCACATAGAAATAGAACATTCTTTTTTTTAAGTTACCATAGAAATATAGCAGGGTTGATCACGTTAGGCAATCTGAATTGTAAGCAAGTTCAGGTTTATATCTTCAGCCTTATTTGTGAATTGGAAAGAGAACTTGCTGAATTCGTAAACTACCACTTGACGGCCCTAGAGATTATAGAATGGGTGACAAGTAAGGTAAATAAGGATGATCCTCAAGATAAATACCAATCGATGCTGAAGTTTTTTGAGTCCTTGGCGAGTGTTGATCTGGAGAATAAACTGACGGAGCATTTCTTTCTCGTAGACCTCATCAATATCATAATAGAAAAGGGGCTTTACAGTAAGCTGTCATACTCAAAAGACGAATGGAAAAAATTAGGCGGAATTAACGAGCTTAGGAAGCGTATTGCACATCCGACAAGAACCCTGCTCGATAGAGATAATGATATACAACGTTTATGGAAAAGAATTTGCAAAGTAGATGATTTGATATTTAGGTTAATTTCATATAGGAAATCAACATTGAGTTGTGATTAGCCGATTTTCAATGCTTTACAAAAACTCCATAATGAAAACAAAAAAATTGATATGTATTCCAAATATGCAAATGTAATAAATGCAATGTTGCATTCGAAAAGTTGAAAAAACCTCAATACCAAACACGATCATAACACACACAACATATGATATGGAGGCTTATCTTCTTTTCTATCTCGCTATTGATTATTCAGATTGTATACAAACTGTTATCAGAGAAGAAAAAATATGAAAACTCTACATACTTAAAAAATCTAAAAACAATCAATGAATTTCTTGCGCAGGTTAATTCATTAAACGACTACGTAACCTGGGTGCAACGTGATCGGATAAAATCTGAATATGCTGCAGCCGGAAAATTCTTTAAGAACAAAACCAATTATTACAAGAAAGAAGTGGTTGTCGGAAGCTTTAATGCGGTTTTCGAAGATTTCGACAACTACATCATTCAATATAACCGGAATTACGTCAAAACACAAAAGGAAACACTACGGGAATATTTTGACAATATTGAAGGAAAAAGCCTGGACGACCAGCAACGTACAGCATTGATAACCGATGAATACTCCAACTTGATAATCGCAGGTGCAGGGTCCGGAAAAACACTAACGATTCTTGGAAAGGTTCAATACCTCACCGAACAGAAAAACGTCAATGCCTACGACATCTTGCTATTGTCTTTTACCAAAAAAACGGTTGATGAACTAAACGAACGGTTAACAAAAGTTGGCGTTGCCACCAAAGCAACCACTTTTCATAAACTGGGTTATGATATCATAAAAAAACACCGCGCGAACATTCCGGCTGTCACAAACGAAAACACACTGAGCGGCGTGATCAAAGCGTATTTAAAGGAAGATATTTTCGAAGATGCAGAAGCACTGCAAGCATTTATTCAATATGTTGCTTGTTATATGAACATTCCGGAAGAATACGATAATTACGGTTCATATGGCGAAAAAATAGATACTGAGAAGGGCATTGATTTCCACACATTAAAATCAAAATGTGAACCACTGAATATGGTGTCAAAAGCTAAACATGACACGATACAGGGCGAAAGGGTGAAAAGTGTGGAGGAACTCATGATAGCGAATTTTTTGTACCTCAATGGAATTGAGTATGAATATGAGAAGCCCTATCCGCATGGAGATGTCATGTATCGGCCTGACTTCTATCTAACGGATTATGATATCTATCTGGAGCATTTTGGGGTGGATGAGCATAACCGCGCCGGATGGCTTAGTCCCTTTAATGAACAGAAGTATGTCGATGAAATGCTCCTAAAACGGGAAACCCACAAAACCCATCATACAAAGCTCCTAGAAACATACTCCTACTATAACAGGGACAACGTTTTATTGCAAAAGCTACAGGAAATGTTGGAAGCTGAACAGGTTGCCTTCAAACCGAGAGACACCAAAGACATCTATGAGAAAGTATCGAACAATGACCAAAATTTTGGTAAAGAGATAATTAAGCTTATCGAAAGCTTTATCAACCTAAGCAAATCGAGAAGATTAAAACATAATGACCTGATCAAGTTATTTTCGGACAAACGTAAAATCCAGAATGAGTTCATGTATGAACGACAGGAAATGTTCTTACAATTTGTACTGCCCATTCTCGAAAAATACGATAACACGTTGACGGAAAGAAATGAGGTTGATTTCAACGATATGATTAACCTTGCAACGGAACTCACAAGCGAGAACAAGCCGACTTATACCTATAAATACATCATTATTGATGAATATCAGGATATCTCATTTTCCCGGTTTAATTTAATTATGGAAATTCGGAAATTGTCGGGTGCTAGGTTAATTTGTGTGGGAGACGATTGGCAATCGATTTATCGCTTTGCAGGAAGTGACATCTCGCTATTCAGCAATTTCGGAAAATATGTCGGAAAGTATGAACAGTTATTGATCGAACAAACTTATCGGAATTCCCAACCTCTTATCGATATCAGTTCAACATTTATTCAAAAGAATCCAAGACAGATCTCCAAGCATCCGAAATCCAAGAAAGAGCCGTTGGAGGCCCCTATTAAATTTGTGCAGTACAATGACGGGGAAATCGAGGACGTGTTTATCAATGAAATAGGTAGACTCGTCAGCAAATATGGGAATAAATCGATCCTGGTTTTGGGCCGGCACAGCTTTGACATTCACGATTTGATTGCACTGACTCCAAAAAGTAGGGTAAAATACTTTGAAAGCACAGGTAAATTGGAAGTAAAAGGATTTGAAGAAATTGATATTAACTATTTAACCGTTCATCGGTCAAAAGGTACCGAGGCAGATAATGTGATCGTGTTAAAGCTCAGCAACCATTTACTCGGCTTTCCCAACAAAATGACGGATGACCCCCTCCTATCGCTTTTGCTAAGTGATAACGAGGAATACCGATTTGCAGAGGAGCGTAGATTGTTCTATGTTGCGTTGACGAGAACCAAAAATGAAGTGGTGTTGCTTACTCCATCAGAAGCATCGTTGTTTGTGGAAGAGCTTCTGAAAGACAACAATTATTTGTTAACTACGTCTGACGGGGCAGTGAACGCGACAGCATGTCCATTTTGTAAAACCGGGAAACTGGTGATCAGGCAGCATACGGCTAACGGTAGTCAATTTTTAGGATGCTCGCATTACCCGAGTTGTAACCAGACGTTTAAAAACGTGGAAATTTTAGCGGACAGTATATTATGTCCGGGTTGTGAAAGTGGCTTTATGGTTAAAAGGAGCGGCAGATTTGGTGATTTCTTGGGGTGTACGAATTATCCTGGGTGTACGAATACGATAAAGTTGAAATGATATTGTATCCCACGTATCCTTCATTAACCGTTACCAGTAATTATTAAAAGATACCAACAGAGATGATTTCAGACAGACCATTTATATTTTACTCGCTTCCAAAAAGCAGGACAACTCAACAACTTATTGGTGGACGTAAGATTAAAAAAGCTTGGGATAACGTCTGTAACTTCTTGACAAATTGCACAACAACAAGTCCACAGCAACCTACAAGCATTTCATTGACCGCTTATACAGCTTTCCAAGGCGACGCAAATCCTGAAATTGCAGACAAAATCATTCAAGAAACTAAACGACTTTTTGACAGCGGACAAACAGAACCAGTATCGTTTGCTTATCCAAGTGGTATTCCCAGCAGACAGACAAAAACGGAATGGGACGTTGAAATAAGAGATTTACAAAAAACAATTGACTATATAATTAAAGGACAACCTTGGCCCAAATTTACTCTTGGACCAGTTGAGCTGTTCGTGACTTTTGATTTCATTTTGCTGGACCCGACAACAAAGACAGAACTTCCAAATCAAGAGCAGAAATCAAGTTTATTGATTTGGCTTTCGAGAAATTGTGTTTGCAGCCCAGCCTTTTATTTTCCCTTTGAACAAGCAGACGAAAACTTCAACAGAACGATCGAAAGACTAAAACCGTTTTTACCTTTTAAACTTGAGGAAAAGTATTTAAGACTAGGACGACCAAACAAAGCCAGGACTCAATACATTTTCACTAAACTCGCAACGAATTGACAATGATGGACGAAGTGGATATTCCGCGGCAATGTATGTCTCGTCCTAAAAAAACTTTACAGATTTAACCATTAATCCTAAAAGAACTTTACAGGCACTTTTGGGTAATCCTGAAATTCCTTTACAAGGATCCTGCTGATCTGCTCCGGTTTGAATCGTTTCCCTTTCATAATACACCGTTAAAGTTATCAATCATTTTTTTATTCTCTAACAGTCTTTTTTTCAGGGAAGCTTACAACACAACGATATCGTTGAGCGGATCGGACTTTTCGCGTTATTGTTCCAATGTGGGTAGTCACCCCTTCATAGGTAAGTGCATGTCGGGATTGGATCACTGTGTTAGTTGACTTACAATTGTGCGAGCAAATTAAATAAAAAAGGTGACTGTTTAAGTCTTCTTTCCCGAAAGCCCACATTTTATAGCTTCTAGCTATAATTTAAATAAAAAACTCCAGATAAGACATCAACAGCCTACTTTTATAACACCCGGTGTAACCTGGCGTTAGGAAAAGAATAATGTTCACGATAGTACTTTCGGTGCCAGTTCGAGCGAAAAGCTGATACAACAGTGAAAAAGGTTCAAAAAGAAACCCGTTACTCGTAAGCAACGGGTCCGCCCCAAGGCTGGGGCTATCAACCTAAACCTAGCACGAATATATAGATTCCGATACATTCGTCCAAACAATTCGTTAAAAAGGGTGGATTTCCGATAATGAGGACTAATCCTAAATAATTTTATTTCCTAATGGGAAAAGGCAAAGCGTTACTAATTAAATTAGCATAATTTTGTTAGTTTAAGGGAATTAATCTTATTTTTGAGTTCGGACGATAAATTTCACTAAGAATGGCAAATAACGTTGATGTAACTTCAAAAGGAATCAAGAAAATTCTCCAGAATTACAATCCGCAACAGGCAATTGCTGAATACATTTGGAATGGCTTCGATGCCAATGCTGACACGGTTGAATTGTTATACTCCGCAAATGAATTGGGTAGACTTGAGTATTTGCAAATCGTTGACAATGGATATGGTATTCATTACGAAAAGCTGCCCATAAAATTTAGACCATTCTATGAATCCGAAAAAGCCATTGAAATTTCAGCTCCCAAACATACTTCAGCCATGCACGGAAAAAATGGTGTTGGCAGATTAACTTTTTTCACCTTCGCACATAACGCTCATTGGACTACTACTTATGAAGGACAAGACGGCGTGCTAAAAAGCGCAGAGATAAAAATTGAAACTGGCGGTCTCAACACATATTCTCCCAATCTGCTACAATCCAATATTGCTGGGAAAACCGGAACCGTTGTTGCGTTTAACAATATCCAAATCTCCCAACAAGACTTTCAACACCAAATAATCCCATTTCTGTCTGCTGAGTTTTGCTGGTTTTTGGAACTGAACAAAGATAAAGGCTATAAAATACTGATAAATGGAGTTCCGCTAGACTATTCATCAATCATTCTTGATTACGAGGAAGACATTGAGATAACATATGAAGGAAGCAATACGGTATTCCGGTTGAAGTACATCCAATGGAAAAACTCCTTGCACAAAGAGTTTTCAAAGTATTACTTTTTGAATGGTGAAGGTGCGGAAATGTTCAAGGATTTCACCACCTTAAATAAGAAAAGCGATCAGTTTTATCATAGCGTTTACATTCAAAGTGCTTTCTTCGATGACTTCATGTTTAATGATTCATCTGATGAAGGCCAAATCAAGCTCTTTGGTAAAGCGAAAAATTCCCCTGAGTACAAATTCTTAATAAAAAAGGTCAATGAGTTCCTGAGAACGAGGCGAAAACCATTTCTCAGGGCGTATGCGTCCAGATTGGTTGAAGAATATGAACAAAATGGAATACTGCCAACCTATGAAACAGAATGGGAGGCGCAATTTAAAAAGCCTCAATTAGAGGAAACTATCATTGGACTATATGAAGCACAGCCAAAGCTCTTTAGTAATTTAAACCTTGAACAAAAGAAGACCTTTGTAAGATTTCTTGATCTGCTGCTTGAATCCAATGAAAGGGAACGAATATTTACAATTTTAGAAGAAATCGTTGAGCTTGAGCCAGAAGAGCGGGAGGATCTGGCTGATTTATTCAAAAAAACGCATTTAAACAGAATAATAGAAACTTTAAAATTGATCGAAGACCGGTATAAAGTATACTACATGCTTCGGGATTTGGTGTTCAATCCTGACCTGAAAGCCAATGAGGTAGACCATTTGCAAAAACTAACCGAAAATCATTATTGGATATTTGGAGAGCAATACCATTTAGTAACCGCTGCAGAACCTAAGTTTGAAGAGGCATTGAGAAGGTATACATACCTACTGACGGACCAGGATAGCGCTCCTGAAATTGAACACGAACACCGCCTGAAAGAAATGGATATATTCGCCTGCAGACAGAACCTGCTAACGGATACAATTGACAATTTCGTCGTTGAGCTTAAACACCCCAAAATAAAATTAGGGGCAAAACAGCATACCCAGATTTACAACTATTTGGATGTTATCTCTAAGCAACCCGAATTTAATGCGCCCAATATGCGTTGGGAATTTATTCTAGTCGGATGTGATTTCGACTCTTCCGGATTTATCGAGAATCAAATCAATACCAATAGACCGCATGGAATCCCGTCTCTGATATTAAATATGGATAATGGCCGGATTAAGGTATATGCTAAAAAGTGGAGTGAGATATTTACTGAATTCGAAATCAAGCACAATTTTTTGGACAAAAAGCTCAAACTGGAAAGAGATGGCCTGATAAATAACATAAAAAGCGCAGGTGGAGTAATAGAAGCTGCAAAAAATAATACCGCAATTGCCGCTGAGGAATTAAAAATTCCTATAAGAAAATAAAGCACAAAAACAGCAGCGTTTACCATTATTTAAAACAATAGAAACATATTTTAAAAGGTATTTAATATCAACCTGAACCTTCGATCAAGACAAGAAATATTAGGTGATATTTACGGTAACCCGTAAGAACGCGTTAAATAAAATCTGCATTTTTGGAATTGGGTTCTGATGTTTGGAATTTAAGATATTCTGTTTACTTTTAACGAAACCAATTGTGATCTGAACCTGAATTAAGTGAGATTTCTTGAGGTCCAGAATTACACCGTCATATAGATAAGACTGTTAAGCGGGTTTAACATATTATGAAGACTTTAATTCTAACTGTAATCGCATCAATGTTAACAATCTCATTGTATGCGCAAAACCAATATGCAACCACGACAGACGGCAAAAAGGTAATCCTGAAAAGCGATGGAACGTGGGAATACGTAAAAGGTAACTCTGCTCCTGCTAAAAGTTTGCACTCCGGAGGCAATAAGTCAACGTCCTCTAACACCCGAACCAGTTCTTCGTCTGTCAAGAAGCCTACCGGAAGGACATACATAAGAGGCCCGCGCGGAGGCTGCTATTACATCAACAGTAACGGCAATAAGACTTATGTGGATAGAAGTTTTTGTAATTAAGTAGGGAATGGTCTTGAAAGACAATATTGCCTTTTCTTAGTGGAGAACTTGCCAAATACATTGTTGAAAAAAATGTGATAAGCCAATCGGCGCGCCTGGCATTCCAAGCCTCGATGAATAATCGAGGGATTTCATCGGGTGCTGTTGATTTTTCCATCGGGTGTTTTTACCAAAGATAAGGCAAAGGAGCATAAATTCCTGCCCTTTGTAAAATTGATGCTAGATAGGATGAAGGATTACAAAAATTTCCCTCAAAGTTGTTTATCTTCACACAGAAAGGAGGATACGGTCATGTCCATGTACAAATTTTTCACGTCCCTGATTACACTATTGGCATGCAGTGCCAGTGCACAGGCGCAGGTAATCGTCAACCCGGATGGGACGCATTCCGTTGCCATGGGAAATATCATTGTGAATTCCGATGGTACCCATTCCGTGCGCACGGGCGATGTGATTGTCAATCCGAACGGCACCCATTCGGTGATCAGCGGGAATGTGCTGGTGACCCCGGATGGTAAGCATGTCCCTTTTTTTGACACGGGCCAAAAAGAGGCCGATCACAAGGCAGCCGCAAGGGACGATAACCGCTACAGGTATGGGGCCATGACGCAGCGTTCCCTATGGTTAAAACGCATGGATGCCCTTAAAAAGCAGCGCCGGGAGGAGCGCAAGCTCCGGAAAGCGCGGAATAAAGAACTGCGAGATGTTTTTCACCGTGCCGTTAGATGACGTCTACGGGAAGCCAAAAAAATTACATGAATAATTTGCTTAGTGTAAAAATTACACTATCTTTGCATCATCATAATTTAGGTTTATAATTGGTTAGTAAAGGTTTCCATTCTCCCCGTTTGGAAACCTTTCGTTTTTTAATCCCCTACCTGTAATCTTCCCTGAAATTAGCTACGGTTAATCATGTAGACCAGGACGACGAAAAACTAAACCAATTCATGGGAATCTTTTCCCAATAATGACAATGCCTCATCAGCCAAAACCCCAGTAAGCCCAACGGAGCCGCTGGGCTGGATGACCCTTCGCCTTAAATAATCCGGTAACGCGTTTAAGGATTTATCATCGTCAATAATGAGAAAATCTTCGTTCATTGACCTTTTACCAAAGTATTTCAACAATTCATCCTTTCGGTTGAGTGCTGCAGTATTTTCAGACAACCGGTTAATTCGGTTCACATAAATACCCCGTTTGCTGAATATATTACGCCATTGAGTAGGGGTATACTTAGACTTGTGGGAAGTGGTCAATACTATCCTTGCCCCCGTAGAATCAATGATTCTTTGAAGAGCCTTGGTCGCATTCGGAGAAAACGCGGGAAAACCGTCATCCAAAATTTCGGGCCTCCTCCACGAGTTCGCAGGAACCATTACACCATCGATGTCCAAAAACAACAACATATTGCAAAATTACAGAACTATTTTGTCATTTCAATAATTTCTTCGAGTGGAATTTTATTACGGACAGCGTCTAATTCATTCATATACTTAATTTTATGTTCCGTATCCCACTCTTCCAAAATAAACTCTATCGATGTCCAATCATGTTCGGGCGTCGCAGAGGTTCTGACGCCCGGAACCTTGCCGATGGAAATATCGGCAAAAAGCGAACTCACGTAACGGTGGTGTCCTTCGATAATCCATCCGTCTGCCACCTTGATATCGTCAAATCTGATTCCCAATGCCATCTTTTTGACCATTCGATTGATTATTGGGATACAGACTTTGCCTTGAGTTGGCTTATAATCTGTTTGATTACGCTGGAAAAATTCTTCCAGATCTTTCTTGGTAACTTCATTCATAAACAATTAGGTTAGTCTTGGTCGATTATACCTTTCCTCGCCATTTTAACAGCTAACGCTTCGAAAAACTGGTATAATAATCCGAGGGTGATGTTGGCTGCCTTTTGGGCAAACTCTCGGGATATGCCCACATGGTAATGCAATTTCATCGTTAGCGACGAACCCTGTCTCTGCTTGCAAGGCACGCAGCTTATCGAGCGTATGTTGTGTTTCTTCCCAATCTATTAGATTGCTTTTTACAGCACCGCGGAGACGTTCTATACATTCGCTTTCATCGAGGCTTATGCCATGGTAACTTCGCTTCGCGGCTTCAAAAAGGTTGAATTCGGTTTTCACATTGGCTGAGTTTAGTTTGCAATGCGACATCCAATTGGATGTCTTTTGTTTTTGTTAGATGCGACAAATCTAATATTTTTAGTCGATATACCAAAAATTTAGGAAAGCAATTTGGCAATGCTATTTTTATTACTGATTTCCTTTAAATAATTTCTTTTGAAATCGTCTGTGGTCAATCGGTATTCAAGCAAATAAACCTTTAACCTAGAAACATCAAGATTTGCCTTCCCCGACTGCTCGTACAGGGCATTCGTAAAAGCGATGATATTATTCTTTAATATTTCCAAAGTTTCCAAGTCAATCACTTTTGTTTCGCCACTTATATTGACATTCGTACCCTGAATGTTAGCCGGCTGTAAAGTAACCGCAAAACAGGGTTCATTCGGATAATATTTTTTAAACCGTTCAACGGATCCAAGCAATTAATTAATATTGTCCCTCGAAATTTCAGCATGAACCGCTCTAGATTTCGCTTCTAAAATCAGATACGTACCATCGCTTAAGCACCAAAGACCATCTGGTCCATTGCCTGTTTCTTTCTCAGGGCTCATCGCGGCAAAACCTAAAAAAACCCATCCGGTTGAAACGTCGGCTGAGGGCGACATATAATTTTCTATGATTCTGTCTCACTTTTGTGCGTTCTCAATTAGCTTAATTGGTGTCTGCAAGTAACGAAAAAGTAGAACGATTGACAAGACTACCTAACGCTTGACAATATACTTAAGATTGTCAAAAAAACGTTGGATCAATCTCCTATCTCGGGTAATGATCTCTGCTGTTCCTTTTATCTCATGCTTAAATCCCAATTGCGAGCCATAATTGGTTTCAAGTTGATCCGGAAAACTAACAGAAACCAGATACGTCTCCATGCTACCCTGCTCGGATTGAATGGCGTTTGTAGTGAGCGAAATTGTCTCGACAAGTCCGGTAATCGACCCATACTCCATGTAAGGATAATTATCAAGTTTTACAATCACTTCCTGCCCGACCTCGACCTTTCCTGCTCCAATCGCAGGAAGAATAACCTGCCCAATAGGGGCTTCCGCTTCGGGCACGATGGTGAAGACCTCTTCGCCCGCCTGGATGAACTGATTATTGCTCCAAAAATTCAGAAACTGTACCTGACCACGAAATGGCGCCCTGAATAGGTACCGCTGTTTCCAGCTTGTTAGGTTATCACGGAAGTCGTTAAATGCGGTCAATAGGTCCAAATCTAGTTGCTGTTCTTTTTCGGATTGCTGGATACGCAATTCCTGCATCTGGCTTTGCGTGCGGCCAATTTGCTCGCGTGCACTCGCTACATCGCGTTTTGCCGATTCGTAATGGTCTTTCGCTCCAACCAGGGTCAGATTCGAACGATCCATTTCCGCAGCGCTCAACACCTTGCGATCATACAGCTGGGAGTCGCGCGAGCCCTGACGATTAATCAAATCCTGACTTTCTTTGCTGATTTTTGCTTTGTTTTCGGCTGCAATCATCACATGGCGCTGTTCCTGAAGAAGGTTATCCAACGCTAGCAATTGTTTATCATACAATCGGTTGACCTGATAGTCAGCAAGTTGTTTGAGTGCGTTCAGCAATGTAAAGTACTTGGAGTTCAGTTCTCCCAAGTTGAGGTTCTTGGGAAATTTTTCATACCACCATTGTGCATGTTGCGTCGGTAACAAAAGGCTGTCCGTCAATACGCTTGCGCGGGTTACATCGTTCAGTATAGCTGGGTTTTCGAGCCAGGCCACGACCTGCCCTTCATCAACCCTGTCTTGCGATTGCAGGCCGGCAAGCTGCAGCTTGCCGGAGTTTGCTGCGACCAGTTTTATGGGCGCCTGGGTCGCATTGATGCTGATCTCCCCAGTAACGACATCTGGATATCGGATAAGCCATCCGAATAACAGCATGAGTACGAAAGTAAACAGCACAACCAGTGTGATAACCATACCAAACCTTGACGGCATCCGATCAATGATATGCTGCACCTCTTCGGTACGTTGCGGGACGTCCTTTTCAGCCGCCGGCATTTTTTCTTCAATTCCCTCAGCCATTGGTTTCTATTGTTTCGTCTTCATTTCCTATTGCGGTTAAGGACAGTTCCTGAGTGTCGCGTTGCATACTCACCAACTCGTAGTATCGGCCCTGCTTTTCCAGCAGTGTTTGATGACTACCCATTTCAACGACCCTTCCATTTTGCATCACAATGATCTGGTCCGCTTTCCGAATAGTGCTAAGCCGATGCGCGACGACCACCACTGTCTTGCCGTTGAACACCTGATCAAGCGCTGTTACAATCTTCTGTTCATTAATGGTATCAAGCGCATTGGTAGCCTCGTCGAAAAACAGGAAGTCAGGGTCTTTGTACAAGGCGCGGGCGATGAGGATACGCTGCTTCTGCCCACCACTCAGCCCACGTCCGTCTTCACCCATTTTCGTCTGGTAACCCAATGGGAGCTGTTCGATTTCGACGGCAATATTGGCCGTCTCCACGGCTTTCCGCAATTTGTTATAGTCTGGATTTTCGTCGTCTAGTACAATGTTATTCAGGATAGTATCGTTGAAGATTTTACCGTCCTGCATTACCGCGCCGCATTTCTCTCGCCACTGGCGCAGGCTTACATTATTGATGTTCATGCCGCCAATCAGAATCTCCCCATAGGAAGGCTTGTATAAACGAAGCAATAATTTCAATAACGTAGATTTGCCGCTGCCGCTATCACCTACGATAGCAGTCACCTTACCCTCCGGTATGATGATATTGATGCCCCTAAGTACCGGCGGAGCAGTGTGGGTATACTGGAAAGAAACATTGCTCACCAACAGATCCTTTCTGTTCGGCAACTCTATGTCGTTTTGGCCGGTATCTTCATCCTCATCCGCCAGCTGGTGGATTTCGTTGAGACGGAGAAAACTGATTTTTGCAAACTGAAAGGAAACGATGAATTGGATGAATTGCTGCACCGGACCGTTGAGCATACCGATAATGAACTGTGTTGAAATCATCACACCGAATGTAATGTCGCCAGAGATGACGGCACGAGCGCAATAAAAAGTAATGAAGAGGTTTTTTACGGTGTCGATAAATTGTGCACCTAAATTCTGCGCATTGTTAACGTTAATGACCCTCACATTAACCTTGTAAAGACGGGCCTGAATATTTTCCCACTTCCACCGCTTAGCCCGTTCGTAATTGTTTATCTTGATGTCTTGCACCCCACCGATCGTTTCCACCCAATAGCTCTGGTTCTTAGCGTTCAATTCAAAGTATTCCCAATCCAGCTTTTTGCGAATACGCATAAAGCCCATTACCCACAGAACATAAAGAATACTCCCGGCCAGGAAGATAAAAAAAATCACCTTGTTGTACACAAGAAGGATAATACCGAACAGCAGAAAGGTGATACCCGAGAATATCAGATTGAGCGAATTGTTCATGATAAAACTGCGGATACGTTCGTGGTCCTGAGCACGTTGCAGAATGTCTCCCATCATCTTCGTTTCAAAGAAGGTGACGGGTAGTTTCATTAACTTAATAAGGTAGTCTGAGATGAGTGCCACATTCACCCTAGCCGTGAGATGCATCAGTATCCAATCTCTGACAGCGTTGCTCAGCGTAATACTCACTACAATGGCAATGTTGGCAATAAGTACCAGGTTAATAAAGTCAAGGTCACGGGTTTGGATCCCTACATCGATGACCGCTTTAGAGATGAAAGGCAGTGCCGCCTGCATAAGCGTAACCAGCAGCATAACCACAAAGAGATTAGCAAAGCTCTTTTTATAGGGGGTGAAATATCCCAGCAGGTTTTCGAAGGTCTTTCTTCGCTCGTGCTTTTCTCCGGGTTGCCGCTGCTTGAAATCAGCCATCGGTTCTAGCAATAGTGCTATGCCTTTGCCATTTGTCGAGTCTTTGGGCAGCCAACTCTCGGCGAATTCCGTCAGCGAATAAGAGATCAAACCTTTTGCCGGGTCCGATACGTAGACACGACCGTCCTTCCCTTTCCGTCCATTTGTTCGGTAAACGACAATAAAATGGCTGTTGTCCCAATGGATTATGGCAGGCAACGGAATTTTATAAAGCAGGTCTGCCAAGGTACATTTTACGGCGAGGCTCCGCAGTCCGATGGTTTCTGCACCGTGGCTGATGCCGGCTAAAGAAACTCCCTCGCGAGTATTCCCGCAAAGGTCTCGCAGATACTGTAATGAATAGAACTTGCCATAATATCTGGCAACCATTTTTAAACAAGCTGGACCGCAGTCCATCATGTCCAATTGCTGATCAATTGGAAAAAAAGTAAACCTTAGGCTCATATGGCATAAATGGCGTTGTTAAGGTTAACTCGATAGTGAATTAAACCCGGATTGTTCCTTAGCTTTCGTTATGAGGCTGTAACTACAATAAAGCCAAGCTGTTTGGAGGCCAAGGCATAGCAGCGCTATGGTGAGCGAGGTTGTTGAAAAAATATGTTCGTAGTATCTGTAACATAGTTCTCCGAATAACCTAAAAAGAAAGCTCTTCTGAAAATATCCTATTTACGGGCACCTAGTTTCTTGCGCCAAGCGGGGTTATCCAGACTATCAGGCCTGAATACCAGAGTTCCCCACGTCCTCCTGATTTCCACATCCACCAAATGCCCGTTCTGATCGTTATAAAAATATAACAACCGACCGACTCCTGCATAATCCTTATTCATAATTAGGCATTTGCATTTATCGTATTTCCCAAGGTGCGGTTGTTCCATTCTAACCTGGAAAACGACGACGGTGTCGGCATTGAGCGACATCAGATCGTCGAATTTAAAGTCAGCAACTTTCAAAGGGTCTGCAAAGGCTTTAATGATACTTTTCCAATTGTTATTCGGATGAACACTTTCCGTAGTAGCATCGTTATTATTATTTGCGCCATTTGTAAGAGCAACCCGAAGGCGTAACTCGTCATCATCCGCTTCCAAAAACGGAATAGCAGCAACTCCGATCATGATGTCGTTATTCGTATTGATTAGGTATTCCAATATACCCATTCCCCCCTTATCGACCAGCGGAAGGAAAATATGAGATTCAGTTTCAAAATAACGATAACCTTCCGGCTGTTTAAACGCGAGATTACACTCGTTCAACATAAAATGGTCCGGTGTAAGTTTCTGTTGGGCAACAACCGTCGAGGACGAAAAGATCAATAAGAATAAAAATTTCATGCTTTTTTCCATATAAAACCCATAGGCTAATCCCACATCCAATGATTATTTGTTCCTGTTATAACAACTGTACTGGTATAGTTTAGGTCTGCTATATATTTTACCTCAGTACCGCCGGAGGTAGGGTCGTAAATCACAGCGGTACCATTAGAGTGGTCTATTGCCATAACCCTTACAGCATGACTAGCGTTAGATCCTACATGATAATCAGTCATTATGAAAGTACCACTCGGTATTGGTCCATTGTAGTCAGGCAGCCCGACGCTCGCTGAAGCGACATTGAAATAAGTACCAATTAGCCCCCTTACATGATCCGGGTTGACACCATTGGAACTTGAAACACTATACTCGATACTATAGATTCCAGACCAAAAAGAAGAGCCATAATGGCTACTTCCACTTACTGAACTTACGTGTGCTAAAAAGTTAAAAACGCAATCGGAACCTAATGGTGTATTAGGCCCATGATTTCCATGACCACCGAGAATTTCCAGTTGATGAGACAGCGTTAAAATCTCCATTTCCTTTCCGAGTAATTCCAACGCTTTCATTGATTTTTTGGTCGTTTTCATAATATTAGAATTTAAAATGTAAGTAATAAATATTTAAAGGAATTTAAAAAATACTGATCTAAATTTGTTGTTCGAATTGGCTGAACGGGTTCTTACCATAAATATTTTTAAATCTTACCACCTCATCATGTGTATATTCAACTTGCTGTTGATCATTTAATAGCCTTAACGTACTGCTTCCCAAATGATCGACATTACTGTTCAAGACTAACATATGTTTAACATTATGCTCCAACAATTGCTCTACAGTTGTGTTATCTGAACACCAAAAATAGAAACGCTCATCAAGCCCGCCCAGTTGTTCATATAACTGCCTAGTCCAGACAAATGCCCAACCTAGAAATGTAGTTCCAACTTCGTAACCGAATTTTAAGTTTGGCCTATCCTTAGCCTCAAAAACAGCTGATAAAGGAGCAGGAGAAGCCGATTTAACATTATTTACTTCGAACGCAGCAACTAAATTTATTTCCCAGTTCTTCCGAAAAATCAAATCATTATTCCCGAAAAAAATGTACTTCGAACTTCCTGCCTTTGCTCCAATGTTTAAGTACGCATTGTAATTAAATGGAATATCAGGATGAATAGTACGAATAGGATTATAAGTGACGTCTTTATTTGATTCAATAACGATAATATTTACATAGGGCCCAGCCGTTTTAATTGCATTTCGCGTAATACTTTCGAGTGCCGCATTCTTTGCATCAGATACCAGAACCAGATCCATACTTATGTCTCTTTTCCGTATTACGTTTGCCGGAAAGACCGATTCGTACCCTTCGGGTATCCCACACAAATCCTCTAAAATATACCTACGTGACTTTTTTAGAAAATTCTCAGAAAACCGTTCGTTTAAACCTTTGCATCGGACATACGCGGCTCGGACTAGCCGAGGGGCCATCGATAACATATGGCAATGACTACTTTTTCGGGCTTGCTCTCGGGGATGGAGGAAACAGATACCGTACCACAGGTGCTGTCATCGATTTCTATTCTTTTGAAATTGGCAGTAGCGAAATCGAACTGTCGGCTTCCCCAAATTAAGACTGCGTAGTTTTTACAATTCTCTTTAAAATCACAAAAGATAATACCCGCCGTCCTTTGGTGCACCACGGAATTCAATCAATCGATTTTCACAGAGTGTCTTAAGATACCGCTCTACGGCGGAATGCCTTTTACCGATAGCGGCGGCAAGCTGTTTGGTATTCATACCAGGGGTAACGTCGACAAGAGCTATCAGCTTACGATGCTCCGCATTTACACCCTCACCTACTCCAAGACCGGGAAATTCTGCAGGTTCGGCAACCCATTGGCCTTGCAATCCCTGATTATACGGAGGGTCATCATCTACTGGTTCGACGACCACCTGAACAACTCGCATATCCGCACTGCAACAGGATATTGTCAAGAATTAACATCATGATCGTTTCTTTGAAATTCATTATTTGTGCCACCATCAAGATCGTTGATTATAGGCACAAGGAATCGGTTAAAGTTTTTGAGGTCAAAGATCTTATTTCGTTCAAGGACATAATCAATCCGCCGGGGAGTACGGTTAAGTACGCGATCCGCAGAAAAGACGGTGGATACGATGACCACCTTCGAACGGATGTCGTAGTGGTCGAGAAGATAAATGAGACTGTCGGGACGGTCCCCGCCGCTTGAAAGGATGAGGATGTCAGCTTCTTGCACAGCGTCGCGTTCTTGGTCCGAGTACGTCAAGTAGTGACAGCTGTACGTGACACATAGCCGCTCGGATTTTTCTATCCAGTGTATTATCTGTGGTAATCCACGTTCGATTTGCCAAATAAAGCAACTGTAAACCGATTTTATTGGTGTTGGTTGTCTTGGGGGATAGTCGTTGTCCAACTCGTCGATGACCGGAGCCATGAGCGATTGGAAATCGCCGTCAGTTTCGATGAACTCATTTGGCATCCAATAGTCGACCCGATTCTTTATTTTTTTTCGTAACTCGTGGCGGTCAGAGATGACCACAACCATTTTAGTCCGCAATTCAGGAAGATCGAGCAAGGCATCTGTCGCATGACATTGGTCGTCTAGCGAGAGCAACAGGATGTCCGCATCACCCGCTAAGCATGATATGTCGTCGATATTGGCCGTAAGCAGCATGCCATAGGTTGGGTTTGTGAGGCGTGGGTGAGAATCAATCCTTTCTGCAATGACGTCGATATTGGCTTGGTTTGATTGACATACGAAACATCTGTATTTGTTCCGTTTGTGCACGGGTTGACGATGATGTTGTACCACGTTTGTTTGCGGATCAATTGTTTGTTCTTCAGTGAACTTGTTTCTTAAAAACCTGAAAAAGGAAAATTTAAACATACCATCCCTCCCGCCGTCTTTGCCCACGGCAAAAGAAATGCCCCCCATACCAAATGGCATTTATTAATTTTTCGAACGTGCCGCTATCAAGTTCTTCTAAAGGATAATTCATAGGTATTAGAATGATGGCTTTGCCGCTACTTTATTAATGGTTAAACCTTGGTTATTGATTAGCTTACCCTGCTAAGATAAAGAAACGTTTTAAAAGACTGAAATTTTTAGTATTCTTTTTCCACTCAAACTTCTTTCAAAATGTAATCTTCCGTAAAATAGCCACACCGTTAATCCGACAAAGCAATACTGGCACCAACCCCAAAAGCTTTAGCGCTGGTAGTTGATAAGCTTCAAAAGACGCACCAATTCACCCGTGCTCTTCGTCCGGAAGTACCGTGTATAAAATTTAAGAGGTGAAAGCTAGAAAACAACCAGCATATTTATTATCTTTATCGTAACCAATGAATTGCCGTAAATGAACAAACAATAAAGTTATGCGAACAAAGGAAGTAATTGTGCTCAAGAAGCCTCAAAAGCCTGGTCGGTATTTTTAAAACATACTGTGTAACTATACCTACCAAGTCAATTGTGAAATATAGAAAACTAAATAATCATGAAAAGTATACTAATCATATTATTATTTTCAACCAGCCACACAGGGTTTTCACAAATATTAGATAATGATTCGATGTCAACGGCGCTCAACCAATTGGTATCTTGTAAAGTTGACTACGAAAAGCTCAAGCGGGATGCCGAATTAAATCCGGAACGGTATTCAAAGAGTAGAGATTCTCTATACGCTGTATATGTTGCCCAATGCAATAAAATTAAAAGCAAACCCGACCAGTATTTAAGGTATATCGATTGGGCACTTCAAAGAACAGAGTTATCCGATGAGCACATATTCTATAATTACGTAGACATGACCGCACAATTTGACGCCAATCAATACCTTATATCAAAACGAAAATTGTATTTAGTAGTTAAATATTGGTTGCTGGTAAAAAACGAAGACGTATTGCCTGAATATCTCTGAAGGGAAGGTCGGCTCGGTCTCCCCTGCCCTGACAAAAATCGGTATTTCCGTAATTGTGATACACATAGTTCAACAAATAAGCCCCGAAACGGGGAGGATCGGGGCTTTCAAACTAACCTATTATAAACCTAAATTATGAAAAGACAAATTTACTAACTGACTATATAACGTATGAAGGCTCCGGATTGTTACAGCGAATTTGTTAAGTTATGTTAAATAGACAATGGGGTGATAAAAAAGAAACCCGTTACTCGTAAGCAACGGGTCCGCCCCAATGGGGTTAGGGGCTATCAACCTAAACCTGAGACGAAGATAGACATTTGATTCCACGTTTGGAAATTAAATCCTGACGCCCTACCTTTATAGCTGACCAGTGCAGCCTGGCCTGATGCAAGGAATTTGACGGTGGTGATACGTTTATGGCGTAGGTGCTTATGTGGCGTTGACCGCAATAAATTTCGAAAGGATATTTATAGATAAGTTTTTACCAACCGATTACTAAACAAGAAACACAAATCAGCTAACCAAACTTGAGGTCACAATTTGTGACTTCAAATGCGACCCAACCTTATGACAAAACATCAAAGCAAAGACAAAGAAGTGATACTCCTTGAAACTGATGTACAAGATAAGATATATTTTATTCGCGGCCTCAGCGTGACGTTAGACAGCGACTTATCCGAGTTATACGATGTCGAAACGCGTGTACTTAACCAGGCTGTAAGCAGGAATTCAGACAGATTTCCCGGGGATTTTATGTTTCAATTAACGAAAGATGAATGGGCAAACTTGAAATCACAATTTGTGATGTCAAGTTGGGGAGGCAGGCGGAGAGAACCTTTTGTATTTACGGAGCATGGAGTATTAAACCCATATCGGTTATGAGATAGGTGGTGAAAAATAAAAACGCTATGTCACAGGCTTTGCATTACTTCGACGAAATCAACAATAACGAACGATTCTTCATTGAACAGATCACTGAGCTGCCTGGCAATGGATTGGAAATTCAGATCGTTCTACCCAATGTCGGTGAAGAAAGGGATAATATCCCCGTGACGTACGATGAGCAAAGTCCTCGTTTTCTTATCACGTTTGAAAAGTACATCGGGTATGCTGTGCTCAACGAAAGTTTCGATAATGGCGATCCCACTACTTGTGTGGAGGGACGATATTTGCGTATTTGCGAACACTCGGCATTTCTTGATTACATTGGCAAGGACACCTTTGCCACGGCTGATTTTCCCGGCCCATTCCGCCACTTTCAGTTGCTCGGTCAGGATCAAATTGTTAACGTTGCCTGCGAGAAGGAGCCGTTGATAATGCTACGAAGTTGACAGAGCAAAATAGGCACAAATAAATGCATTGATCGAATTTGAGTTTGATTTCAACAGGTTTGTTTACTTCGTTGAATGCTATCAGGGTAAAGCATGGATTTCTGTTATTAAGAAATGAAATATAAAGGCAGTATTACAGAATGAGAGGCTACATTCTAGGCGGAAAATTGGTTGTTTAGAAATATATGGAAAATAACTTTTTGGCATTTCGAACCTTCCCTACCCTTGAACAGGCGGTAGAGCTTGCCGCGTCGCTGAATCAGCATGGAATCAAAACCCAATTGGGCGATAATATCCCCTCGTTTGATGTTTCATTTGCAAGCAATACCTTTCAACACCAATACGAGGTACAAATCAGCTCATCGGAGTTTGACCGTGCCGAGCAGGTGCTATCAACAGAATACGAAAATCTACGGGAAGAAGTAGATGAAAGCCATTACCTTTATTCGTTTTCTGACGAGGAGCTATTTGACGTCTTAGCCAAGCCTGATGAATGGAACAAACTAGACTATAAACTTGCTCGGGAGATATTAGGAAGCAGAGGTCATAACATAGATAGTGCCCGTCTAAATGCGCTGAAGCAAACACGAATGGAGGAGCTTGCCAAGCCGGAGAAAAGCCGGTCATTTTGGATTGCGATTGGTTATATTTGGGCAATATCGGGTGGTGCGATAGGCATCGTAATCGGCTACCTGCTTTACTCTTCGAAGAAGACGCTGCCAAATGGCGATAGGGTCTATCTCTATAACCAAACGGATCGGATGCATGGTGAGCGCATGTTTCTCATTGGGATTGTAGTCTTCATAGTGGCAGTACTTTGGCGGATATTCGGATGAGCTGGTATAAGATCGTGGAAATGAATAATGAGGTTAAGGATGAAATTTACAGAAAGGAAAAAAGTTTATTTCCCAGTGAATCATTGAGTGTAAGGTATAACTTTACGGGATCAATTATCAAAGAGTAGCTATAATGGGTATTTTCCAGAAAATATTTAGACGCACGAAACGACAGGAAGGTCACGTAGATCCTGCTGACAATCCTAACATGATACAGGTGTATGACGGTTACGGCCGACCGATGTACGTAACGAAAAGCGACTGGAAGAGCAAGGTACTGATTCCAAATCTACAAAAAGCGCGGAATGACTCCGACGAGCTTTACAACCTGTTAATAAGTGCGATAAATGATGGATTTGCCACAGAAATATTACCCCATGCCAAGCGCCTGCAACAGATTGATCCGAATGCTGAGCGCGGAGCTGTTGTTTTGGCGATAGTGAACATGGAAATAGGAAAGCCGATAGATGCCGAACAGGTGCTATCTGATTTTGTCGCAGTTCACGGCGAAACGGGGATAGTAGCCACGAACCTAGCCAAAACATACAGCCTCCAAGGGAAAAGCGAGCAAGCCGAAGAAATACTCTGGCATGCCCTGGAACTCGATCCCAACCAGGACAATGGACTCTCATGGTATGCGGCGACACAACGTGATCGCGGTGGAGAAGTAGCGGAACTAGCTGCTTACCAGCGCGTATCTCAACTACCGGGAAGCTGGAGGGCTGGCCTATGGGTTGCCAAATCCATGCTGGAAGATGGCGACCTGGAGTCTGCCGAAAGTGTATATCGGCAATCTCTCGAGCGTGCGGGCCGACTGGTTCCGGCAGACGTGCTCATGCAAATGAGCGGAGATTTAGGCAATTTGGGGTATCTGAAAGAGATCATCGCGTGGGTATTGCCTCATTTTGACCCGAGTTTCCACGGCCTTTCGGTTGGCAATAACCTCATCAAGGCATATTTCGATCTGGGATATTACAAAGAAGCCCGACAACTGACAGATACGCTATATGCATTGCAGCGGCCGGACTGGCAGGAAACACTCGGATATTGGGATACGGAACTCGCTAAAGCTGGTCTTGAAAAACAGAATAACAATGAAATCGGACAACCGGAGTTCGCCATGTTCTGCGTTCAAGGACCAATATGGACACATAAACAGCCGCTATTGGCTGATTTAATCCCTAGCAAACCCGGTAATGCGGTAAAAATAGCTTTCTTCGGAAACACCGTATTATATGCCTCGACACCGAATGCGAACCAATCGCAATTAGCGGATACCGCTGGCAGGCTAAGCCGATCTATCCCGCTGTTACTGGCAGAAACCGCACAGCTCCATACGGAATCGATTTGCCAGACGTTTGTGGGTTACGTGCAAAGGCGAGGCTTTGCTGTCTTTGGCGAGCGTGCAGACACCCAGAGCCTCTATGATATGACGGGGAAGGACGTAGATTACATCGCCGGCATAACGATAGACACAAGAGAGGAAATATGGAAAGCCGAACTAGTAATGGTGAGCCGTACCGATGGCAATCAAGTAGCGGCAATCTCGGAAGCGATAGAGTCCGCTAACCCCGGTCCAGGCGTTGCTAATCTTACCAATGCATTATTGGGTCTGCTAGCTGGGGGAACGATTGCAAATAGGGCTTCGCTACCCGACTGGTACATGTTGCCATCCGAAACCGAACTGTCTGATTATCTGTTGCGACTAGAGCAGCAGCTGGTTATTATCGCTGAAGGGGCCGAAGGGTTGCAAAGTGGGGGTATAAGCGGCGAGCGGGAAATGTTGCATGGGATCTTGAACCTCTGCCTCTCGCACCCCGCCAACGCACTCTTACGGATGGTACTCGCCGGGACCTTTGACGGAATGCGACAAGTACGCCCAAAAGTGGCGGATGAATATGAAGATCGGATGAAGCGCTTGCAGGATGAGTATCCGTTAGAAGGAAAGCTCGGGAAACGCATTAATCAAATTATTTATGGCCAGTGACAAGTGATACTATACTAAAAATCGGCATTGACGGCGAAGGGCGACTTTTCATAAAGCCGGACAAAGAGCGATTTGACCTAATTTATAGAACAGCCACAGAAGTCCATTGGGACAATAGCGGACTCTTTCTTTATTCGCCAAAACCAAGAGAATGGACATATCTTGAATGGTTTATACATATTACAAATGTGACTGAGACTGAGTGTAACTGCAAACTTGTTTTGACGGAACGAACGATATGGATAAATATAGCGGACGATCTCAAACGGCAAATAATTGAATGCCTATCGAAAATATAGCGAAACGATTTATATCAGCACTGGATAAATAGTATGAAAATTCCAACAATAACTGGCGTGATAGACCGGCGGATACTGATAAATTACCGAGTGGATAAAGAGGTATTGCGGAAATATCTCCCCTACCCTTTCAGGCCCAAGCTTGTTGACAATGCCGGGATGGCCGGTATCTGCCTGATCCGTCTAAAGGAAATCAGACCGAAGGGAATACCTGCCGCTATGGGCATTTCTTCTGAAAACGGGGCTCACCGTATCGCCGTGGAATGGACGGAAAATGGAATGGTGAAGGAAGGTGTTTTCATACCCCGACGGGATACATCCTCGCACCTGAATGCGCTGGCTGGCGGACGCGTGTTCCCTGGTGAGCATCACCTTGCGGCGTTCACCGTAAACGAAACACGTGGCCGCTACGAGGTGGCGTTCAAAAGTGCAGACGGAACTTCGTTAGCCGTAACGGCGCTGGAGACGGATTGCCTGGGACCTGACAGTATTTTCGGCTCATTGGAAGAAGCATCTGATTTCTTCAAGGCTGGCTCGGCTGGCTTCTCGCCATGTGGGGACGGATGCACATTCGAAGGCCTAGAGCTGATAACCCATGAATGGAAAGTTACACCGCTGTCAGTTGTTGAAGTGCATTCCTCCTTTTTTGAAAACAAAAAAAGGTTTCCCGAGGGATCGATAGCCTTTGACAATGCGCTTTTGATGAAAAACATTCGCCATGAGTGGCGGAGTCTGGAACAAAAGACTCCGTCTCGTACAAAGAAAGACATAAGTTGGCCCTCATGCTTGAAAGGGAAGTGATTAGCAAACTGCAGGAAGATCTAGGAATGCCGGATAATATGAACTAAGTTATCCTCTTAAACAGCTGTTATTAATGGTTTACTTGATCTATAAGTGTTATTACGTACTTTTTTCAATGAGTTCGAAAAATAACGAGTCCTCACCATGGATATATGCGATGATGGTGCTATCTATCTCATGTTGTTTTTTTGTTTTTTTCGCTTTTAGATTTAATAGGGATCATGGACGTTTTAAATGAATATATAAGGAAGAGTGGTCCACTAGCTAAAAGAGGAAAGATGTTGGTGCTGATCGGTATTCCTAGTTATGCAATATGCTGGTTTATTATTCATCACATCGTTTTCACGCTAGCCAAGGCATCTAAAACCGACGGACTCAGTGAGCGATATTCCTTCGATATGACCAAGAGGGATAAAGTCATTTGTTGGCTTGTTTTGGCAGTTCCGTTTTTTACTTTGGCGATACATGGATATCTAAAGCATCCTGCAGGTTAAAATTAAGCCTTATAAAGAAAACATGGCCGGCAATAATGTAATTAACAGCGTTGTACGTCAAGTCATAGGCGAAATGCTCAGTCGAGTTCTGGTCCCTGTAATTAATCGATTGTCGGCAAAAAAAGTGTTCGTATCATGAAAGTGGTCACTTTATTTTTTGCAGCAAGTAGTTTCATTTTCGGCTATTTAGTGATGAACGTTATTGTAGTGGAATTAAAATTACTCGAAGGCTTACGAAGCCCTGATACTAACCTTATGGGATATATAAAACCATTGTTATTGATACTATCTCATATAGGAATTATATCGCTCTGCTTTTTTCGAAAAAGGTCATGGGTCTATGAGGTCGTACTGAGAATTGCTCCGCTGGTTTTTATAATCTGTTTTTTTTCGGTCGGAGGTTATGGTATTGGCGTCTATCCGTTGTTATTGACGTCTTTTATTCCGTTTATCACACTGTGGATAGTTTTATTGGTCAGTAAGCGAAAAGCTAACAGTAAATAATGAACCAACTATAAATAGTACCTAGAATGAAGATAGGAATTCTATTCCGATTATTTTTCGCGTCGCTCAAAAAATCCTGGCTATACATATAATTTCCAACAAAGTTTGGATATTAAATCCCGACGCCCTACCTTTATATCTGACCAGTGCAAAAATTCCCTGAACACTTTATGTTCCAGCTCACCCCTCAAGAAGTCGAAATCATGGTGTCGCAAAGCGCGATACCTTCGCGCCAACATTTGGGTGGAGCTTTGCCTTATGCTTTTACGGAACACGGTGTATTAATGCTGTCCAACGTATTAAAGAGCGAACTGGCTACGAAAATGAGTATCAAGCTGATCGAGATTTTCGTTTATTTACGAAGAAACCTGGTTGCTCACACTGAACTTAAATTGGAAATCGAACAAATTAAAAACTATATCGCACATCAAAGCAGGAAACAAGAAAATCAAGATAAAAACATAGAATTGCTGTTCCAATATGTCGATCGTCTGCAAGAGAAATTGGAAGAACCCGCTCCAAAAGAACGGCAAAAAATTGGGTATAAGATTGGTGGGGACAAAAAAGACAATTGATAAATAGGCCAGGACCGGAATAAACCAATGAATCTAACCGTGACCGATATCCGAAGTACTAATTTATCAACATGAAGCCGTTAAATTAGAAAATATGATTATCCGAATTCTTATTAGCTGCTTCACGTTGGCCATATGTATGCAGCCGCTGTTTGCCCAACTACCGGAAAAATGGACCGATTGTGACGAAATATGGTTGCCCGAAAAAGCGATAGAAGATATTTTGACGAACCACACCGTTTTAAATTATCCAAAATTTAGTGGGCCCATACAAGCCATTGCGTTATGCGACGAAGAACTTTATGTCTTATCGTTCCGCGGAAAACTTAACAAGCCAAAAATAAAGAGGAAAGGCAAAAAGAAGGAACTGATTCGGCCATTAATACTGAACCTAAAATATTTTCGGGAAGGGCAATATGATGATACCCGTTTTTTTGTATCCGAAGTAGATTCCGAGAAAATGCTACTGGAATTGGACTATATCCCACATCACAACAGGACAACGGGTGCGGTAATGATTATAAAATCAACGAAGAATTCAACGAAGCACGCAGACAAAACGTACGTACAATACTGAAAACACTACAAACCAATGTGACCTGGCCTTGAAGTAATCGGATTTTTTGGTTTGGAATGCCTTTGATCACAATCTTTTAGGCTGTTGCTTGCTAGGAGCCCTTCATATTAATGCTCTTCAAAATTTGATTTGCCGACCATATCTAATAGCCGGAAATTCAAGGTACTCACGCCCGTTGAACGTTGCTTTAACGTTCTCGCGTAGACACTTATCTATCTGAGCTAATTCTTTTGGCGAGATGAGCGTATTTTTTGGAAGACTGTAAGAAGATATATCAAGAACGTTCCCGTCCTGTCCAAAAACATACCGAATGGTAAGCTGCTCGTCGTTCATTTTTAGCTTCTCCAGCTTGCCCTCAAGCGCTTTGTAAATAATTTTTCTATCCGTAAGTGTATCTACTTTCATATCGCCATCTCGTATTGGCAGCGGAGGAGTTGGGCTTTTCGGCAATGGATAACCATTTTTATATTTTGGTAAACTACTACTTACAACCATATTCTCGGTTCTCGGAAACGATATCTCAAAAGATGTACCGTCGATAGTCATTTTTCCCTCGACAAATTTGTCTTGTGCGATCACTGTTGGAGGAAGAAAAGCAAGAATGGAAAATATAATAAGATGTTTCATATACATATAATTACAAGTGCATTTTTATTAAGATGAAAGAAAGCATCAATATTCACAATCGGGTTGTAATATGCCGTAAAAAACTCTTCAGCTCTTTGGGTACCTAGTTTCAGACGGCCTTATCTAGGCTGGGTCTCCCCTGCCAGATATTGGGTACGCAGTGCGTACCTTTTTTCGAATGATAAAATTGTGTACGCAGTGCGTATACAAGGTCATGCAAAAATTCTTACCTTCAACACGTAGCGGAAAGAAAAATTTTTATAGACCTTGTAAACTTCAAACGGATTATGACGGCGGAGCAACTAAAAATAAGGCCATATAGGCCGGGTGATAAACCGACTCTCCTTACCGTGTTTAAACGCAATGTGCCCGATTATTTTGCAGAAACCGAGGTAGACGAGCTGGAAAAATACCTGGAACATGAAATTGAACAGTATTTTGTAGTGGAGATAGGCGATGAAATAGTTGGCGCCGGGGGAATTAACGTTGACAACCACACGATCGGGAAAATAAGTTGGGATTTTATTAATCCGAAGTATCATGGAAAAGGAATTGGTGCAGCGCTATTAAACCATCGGATCGCCCTGTTGAAATCCACGAAAGGCATCGAGCAGATACGCGTGCGGACCTCGCAATTGGCTTATCGGTTTTATGAGAAAAACGGATTTTTCGTCGAAACCATTGTGAATGACTATTGGGCGCCCGGATTTGACTTGTATGACATGCGATATGGATGTTGTAGGTTACATTCTTTCAAGAGCACTTAATAATCAAATGTATAAGCTAAACAAGATTATTGCGGTATTTACGTTCGTTATTTTTTTAATCCCGTCGTTAATTGCCCAGAAAAGCGTTGACTGGAAGTTAAAAGTGAATGCCAAGCACGATAAATTTGGATTTATGATGCCTTCGGGATTTCATGAACTTGACAGCGGAGAAAGATTCCCTTGCGGGGACGGGCTTATTTCCAGTAGTGACATTTATGCTATCGGGAATAAGGACACTTCGGTTAGGATAGGCATTTATTCAATTTCAACCCAGTCAACCGTAAACCACAGTAGGATTGCGCGCCTAAGGGCCGATACCGTGAACAGCACGCTGGTTTTTTACACCAATGAGTACGTTACAGAAAGGTTCAACGCAGATGAAGGCGGGGAGTATTCCCGTAACTGTACATTGCCTTTCAAAGGCATCTATCCGTACCATCGGATCGTGTTCGTTTATAAAAAGGGGCGGGGACATTTCGAACTGACCTATTTTTTCAATGAACAAAGCGTGAAAGATATGGATGCGATTATACAAGAAACCTCCGGGATGATTAGATACTTGGATTAGTATAGGAAATTGGAGAATAGGGCACCCGCCCCTACGCTCACATTTTGTCGGATCGATATAGAACTAGGGAATAATTGTAAATTTCCCGTATTAATTTTTATTAGATGCCTAAAGTCACAGTCCTTATTACCACCTACAATTGTGGGAAATTTATAGCAGAAACTATTGAAAGTGTCCGTCGCCAAAAATATGAGGACTACGAAATATTAATTATTGATGACGGAAGTACGGACGATACAGAAGAAATCTCATCACATGAAAAAGATATAAGGTATTATAAAAGCAAGACTAACAAAGGTATCGCTGCTTCTTGTAATATAGGCCTTGATTTGTCTAAAGGTGAATATATTGCGCGTATGGATGCCGATGACGTTATGTTCGGGAATCGGCTTGAAGATCAAGTTCGATTCTTGGATAATAATAAGGATTATGGCCCAGTAGGGGTTGGTACCATGTAATAGATGCAAACGGAAACCTGATTAAATCCATAACAAATCATTCTGACTCAGACTTTTTGAAATTGATGCTACTTTTTCGCAACCAATTTGCACAACCATCCATCACAATACGTGCCTCAATTGCAAAGAGACTATGTATGACGAGAATTTCGCGTTAGCTGAAGACCACGACTTATGGATTAGGTTTTCGGAAGTCTGCAAAATTGATCACACCACACTAGCACACTCCTTGCTTACCAAACAGGAACGGAAAACCACATTCGGAAATGCCGAACCTAACGTCATCCTATCGGACTTTGATGCGGATGCGATTAACGAAGGTTTGAAAATCATCCTGAAAAAACGCTACGCCAACCGCTGGCAATTCATCAACGACCACTGGAAAGAAATCCTGCCGATAGGCCTCCAATTTTTCTTCAACACCAACGTACACCCGGGTTTGATTTATGGGGATTAGCTTGTGTCTGAAGCAGAAAATAGACGTTAACCTATTTTGGAGACTTTACCGGACTTTTATCGTTGCCTAAATCGCACCTAAGAGATGTAAAAAGGCCATTCCTCTTTCCGTTATGCGATATTGCTGCTTCGAACTTCGAGGTATATTGGGAATAGTCCATTCAATAAGCTTAGCTTCAAGCAGGCCATTGATTATGGTGTTCAATTGACCTGATATGCTCCGTTGATTTAAGGCCGTAGAGATTTCTTTCCTAGATCGTGTTCTTTCAGCAACGAGATTTAACACTTTACTGTATAAAGTTGGCGCTACCAACTCTTGCTGTAACTCTTGCTGTAACTCTTGCTGTAACTCTTGCTGTAACTCTTGCTGTAACTCTTGCTGTAACTGTTGCTGTGCTACATAATCTTTATTGATAAACTGCACCTGGAATTGCAGCCCGCCCCGTTCAAACCATCTAAACTCAATTTCCGGATAGGCTTTTAATTCATCGGCTATGAGTTTCAATCCATTGCCCCATTGGTCAATAAGCCCAACCCGCTTGAATATTGGCGCAATCACCTTATTACGGATATCCGATTGCCGAGCCTCCAACTCATCGAAGTCAATGGACGGCAGCAACTTGCCGGGACTGGTAATCTCAATCATGTCGTCAAAGATGGCTACCTTGATATCTCGGCCTGTAAGCGAATAATCCCGATGTACAACCGCATTCCGGATAGCCTCGCGAACAGCTACTACCGGATATTGCCAGCGGGTATTTGTGTACACTCCCTCCACCACGGCGGATTTATTGATATGCCGTAACACAAACTCGTAAGCCTGCTCTGCCTGTACACCAATATGAATATCGATTGTTTTTTGGTCAATGAACGTGCCTGTGTCTGTGCCCTTGAACCTAGCACATTCGATCTTGGCGTAGGGAAAATATTCCCTGCGAATGTGTCCATCCGAAAACAAGACCAATGCGTGGGTAGCAATAAGATTCCCTTGATGTGGTTTCACCAACTCTAGCTTACGCAGGGCGATTTCATCCAATGCCTCTCCTGTACGTTCCTCGTAGAATGACCGGAATGAACTGATATCTAATTCGTCGGTGCCGTAGTCAAGTACCAGCTCGCTGTCATAGGACACGTTGCGCTTCTGGCGCTCCAGATCGGCAATAATCGTTTCATCAGCCAGGTGATTGGACGATCCCACACGGATGTACGTGCCCTGCCGTTTGCCCTTTGTCTTCAAATGGTACGGAAAATTGCTGCCCCGATGGACATGCACTCGTATTAGATGTGCATTATCAACCTGTTGGAATGATATCTCAGGCACAATGATGGGGTAACAATAGTCGAAAATAATGTTACTTATTTGTTCCTCAATGGCAAGCAACTCGTCTTCCGGTACACCAATCGGTTCCCTCGGGCTATCTTGTACACCGATGATCAACTCCCCTCCCGCGTCATTGGCAAAAGCCACTATAGTTTTGGCAAGCTCCATGGGCTTGGGTAACTGCTGTTTAAATTCTAAACGCCTGCCTTCCGGTTGGTTAATGAGTGATTTGAGGTTCATGGAATAAAGTTAAGGAAATAATGTGATTTATTTCAAACTTCAATATCACCTATTGCCTGCATGGCCATTATAAAATCAACATCATTGACAATAGGTGTGGCACTAAAACGCCCGGAGGCATACCATTTATCCAATTACACCATCGATGTCCAACAACAACATATTGCAAAATTACATTCGAAATGGACGCGATCCTATCAGCGTTAATGTTCGCCCCCTTGGTATATCCACATAGACTCGGTTTCCCCTGCCCTAACGAAACCTACTTTTTCGTAAAATGCAATAGCTCTTCCGTCCGCCGTCAGCATCTGCATGTGGAAATGTCTATATCTTTCCTGCATTTTTTTCATGATCAGCTGTCCGATTCCCCGGCCCTGAAACGACGGATGCACCAGCAGATGGGGATAGTAAACAACCAAATGCCCATCTGAAATGGCATTGCCGATCCCGACCAGCTTCTCACCTTCCCAAGCCGAAACCAATGAATGGGAACTCATTAATGCATTGTACAATTCAATGGGTTTGTTTGCGGAACTCCAGTTGTTCGCTTTATAGAGTTCGACGATATCCTCGCGTTTGATATCCCGGCTTTCTGAAATCTGTATTTCCATAACGGATACAAATGTACAGCTAATACCGACACGCTGAAACAACCTCGCACCGTTCAAAATAAGCCCCGAAACGGGGAGAATCGGGGCTTTCAAACTAACCTATTATAAACCTAAATTATGAAAAGACAAATTTTACTAATTGACTATATAACGTATGAAGGCTCCGGATTGTTACAACGAATTTGTTAAGGTTTGTTAAATAGACAATCGGTTAACGAGTACTCAGTTTTTTCCGCCAAGCCGGGTTGTCCAGACTATCAGGCCTGAATACCAGCATCCCCCACGTCTTCCTGATTTCCGCATCCACTAAATGCTCATTTTGATCGTGGTACAAATACAATATCCGTCCGACTCCAGCATAATCCTTATGCATAATTAGGCATTTGCATTTATCGTATTTCCCAAGGTGTGGTTGTTCCATTCTGACAGGGAAGACGACGACGGTATCAGCATTGAGCGACATCAGATCGTCGGATTTAAAGTCGGCAACTTTCATGGAGTCTGCAAAGGCTCTCATGATATTTTTCCAATTATTATTCGGATGAACACTTTCCATTGTAGCATCGTTGTTTTTATTTACGCCATTTGTAAGAGCAACCCGTAGGCGTAATTCATTGTCATCCGCTTCCAGAAACGGAATAGCAGAAACTCCGATCATGATATCATTATTCGTATTGATCAGGTAATCCAACACACCCAAACCTCCTTTACCGATCAGTGGAAGGAAAATCCGGGTTTCAGCTTCAAAATAACGATAACCTTCCGGCTGTTTATACACGAGATTACTCTCGTTCACCATGAAATGATCTGGTGTGAGTTTCTGCTGCGCAACAAGCTTTGCGGAAGAAACAATCAATAAGAATAAAAATTTCATACTTTTTTTCATACAAACCCATAGGCTAATCCCACATCCGATGATTATTTGTTCCGTTATAACCTAAAATCTCCGCATAAAGGTATTTTGACAGAATAGATTTGCAAATCCGCCGTATCTTCTCGAAATTCGTCTTTAAGTTGGCATATAGAAAAATGCGAGATACTTTTCTAATATACTGAATTCCGGATAATGTACAACTTATTTTGTCAATTTAGCCACGATAACCTATAACGTTCTCAAACCCGCACAACGGATTAAAGGTTTATGAAATGAGTCCTCTCACACGACCCTGCGTATTGTTCGGTAAAGGGCGGTTACTTAAGTTTTGATTCTGACCTTTCGGCATTGATCCGAGATCTTTACTATGGAATGCGCTTTTTCTGTATCAAATCAATCGTATTTTTCAGTATAACATCCTCTCCATCTATAAATTCTGCCTTAGTCTCCGTAATATACGTATCGGGCTCAATACCCACTCCCTGTGTGGCTGTGTCGTCAGGAAAAAAAACACCTAACCCAGAATAGATAAATTCCATATTATTTCTCCCAATCATAGGTATTGATGCAATATCTCCATCTGCTCCGGCTGACGTCCTCCCAACGAAATGTGTGTTCTTTTTTATGCTTTTTAGAAACATAATAAGCATTTCCGGTCTACTAAGCGATTCTTCTGACATCAACACGTATATATTCCCTTTATAGCGAAAATCGCTACTAGGCATTGATCGAACCACCTGCTCTTTCAACAACCCCGGATAATTTTGTACCACCATAAACTTGACCATATCAGTGGTATCCTGAAAAAAAACGGACGCAAATTCTATAAAATCCCAGCTGGGATAATACCGACAGTCTATTATTACATTGCTTGCTACAGCTAATAAATTTTTGGTGGCAGGAACATCTGTATTCTTCCATTTCTCAACGTTAACATATAATATACTGTCACTTATTAGTTGATATGCGTCTTTACCACCTGTTGTACGTTTCTGAAAGGTCCAAAAGGGTTTAAAATCATACTGCTTAAAGTAGTTCTGGTCCTGATAAACACTGGCACGCCCTATGGTCCCGTTTGATACAAATTCAACAATGGAGGAATCATTTTGTATCGGTGTCCTCGCAAGTAAGTTATGTTGAGTAATTACACGGTCTTTCATTTCGCGTCTGACGTGACTAATACCCGATCTTAACGTTTCTATCAGATATTGAACCCCGTATCCATTGATGGAAACCACTTCATCCCCAGGTTTCATACCTGTGTGTTTTGCATACATGGTATCTATTTTTGCCACGTAGGCTTTGCCATCCAATAAGGTCAATCTGATGGGAAGCAGACTTCCATTACCGCTCAGCGAAAAATGGGGAAGCAGAGAAGAACTGGTTGTGGCATGGCCATCCTTGATAGATGCATTCAACTTAAGAAGAGCACGGGTATACTTTGAGGAAGTGTTGGCAGCGGTAAATTCCGGAATCAGCTCTTCTAATATGTTAGACCATCTTTCTTTTATCAGGTATTTATATGGGCCATAATATTCAATAATATTCCAGTATCTAAATAGCGAAAGTAATCTGTATCGATACTCCGGAAGAGAATTTTTATCATAGCCGTCTTCAGCAAAGTCAGGTGATGGCTTACCCGTTTCAACAGGGGTTTTTACATAATCATTTTCAAAATGCTGGTAACATCTCGACAAAGATAGTAGTTGATCTTTTAACCTTTCGTCCAACACACTACTGTCGAATATCCACGTATAATCAATATTCATTTTTTCAAACGCTGTGGCGCTATCCAATACGGGGGAAGAAGTTAGCGTACAGCTATTTTCATACGTCGCCGTATCAACCAATTTGGTTATGATATCCAGAAAATTCTCCCGATCCGTGTTTTTAAACAGTGTATCAATATTATTAATCAAGATTCTGTCCCAGGCTATATCCTCGTCGCTTATTTTCGGAGAGAAATATTTAAGATATCCCCACACCTTCCCCAAAAGCTGAAGGTTCGCAGCAAAATCAGTAACCGTTTGAAATTTTGAGCTATGGATTGATTCCCATTCTTTACTAAACTCCCCTGGTGTTATCTTAATGCGATAATTTCTACAGCTGACCAGGCTATTGGGATTAAGCACAAAACCTAAATACAAGTTGTTTATTTTCCTATCAAATGGGATAGAAATCGTAACCTTTCCTGATGAATTTCGACCTAATAGATCAACGATTCTGGGATCTTTCAAGGCTACAATTTTAGCACCCATTTTAACATGTACAAACATGGCAGGGGACGTAGAATCATTCTGACTGATGACGTTATCTATAAACGCCTCAATTTTTATCATTCCACTATCAGTTTCAGGGATGTCAAATTGGTTTTGCAATATTGTAAGTCCTGTATCTGCTTTTATTGACAAAAAATCCACCATTAGGGAATCTTTTTCGTTTGTTTCTAATTCTACAACACTACTGTTTTTTGTGTATGTCCAACCGGATTTTGAATTTTTGCTATTGTTTTGAGCGCTGACTGTAATAGCTAGAAAGAGAAAAATGGCGCTAAATATTAATTTGATGTAAACTTTGTTCGGCATAACATTATTGTCTGGTTAACGATCATGTAATCTTCCCGGAATTCCGCTACGAATGGATGTATAATTTAGTCACCGATGACCTCCCAATAGCCACCCTTGGCCGGACCGATACGCGATAATTTCTTGTCCTTTTGCAATTGGCTGATATTTCGCTCTATAGAACGCTCAGTAATTTCCAATAATTGCGAAAGCTCAGGTATTGTGATATCGGGATTCTCTCGGATGTACGCTAAGATTTTCCCCGACGTTTTCCCCGACGTTTTCCCCGAGTTTCTATCGATTTCGGTTGCCGCCTCAGCATACACAACAACCCGAAATCCATGCTGGAAGTTTTCAAATTTAGGGGCCTTCAAGCCGTATTGTCCAAACGCTTCTCGGATCCGCCTGATACCCGACCCATACTTTTCTATCAATTGAGCCTCCTTGAAAGTAGCAGCGACTTTACGATTGCGGGAGTAGGATGAATACTCATCGGCAAGCAACTGCTCGATGGTGATTGTATCCGGCAAATGACCGGGATTGAAAAACTCGATATAATCGTCAAAGATTTTTACCGATGAGTCACCGCTATTCATATAATCGCGATGAACCACCATATTCGTAACGATTTCGCGAAGCGCCGGCATCGGGTATTGCCAGCGTTCCTCCCGTTGCGGGTCGCCGGTGATGACATATCCCTTATTGATGTGTTTCCGAATGAACGCTAGCACCTCCTCCACTTCACTGAATAGATCGCTGCGGACAGTCACCCCATCCTTGATACTGGTGGGTGTATAATACGCCGACGTTGATTCCTTCGAAGTCAATTGCTTCAGCATCGGGGATGATACTTGGCTGGGTTTTATTCTTGATCTCGTTTACCCACTTCTGCAAGGACTCGTCGCCTAAAGTAAAGCCCTTCACTGGCTTGCCATTATCATCCACACCGACGAACACCCGGCCACCCCTGCTATTAGCAAAGGCCGTAAGCGACTCAATGACAGCATCGGTAAACGAACTCTTGAATTCAATATGCTGGTCTTCTCGTAATTTGGTTTTTGGCATATCCGTATCGTTTGATTGTTTTTTCGGACGCATCAAAGGTATCGTTTTATTTTTTATGAGGTAAAAAAAATCAGCTTATACCATAAAGCCTATATTTGCCTTAAATACATTAACCAATATTCGTTGACAGTATACCGTGCATTGACAGATATAACGATGCTCACCAAAATGAAAGGAAAGCCACTCAGCAGGATCTTTAACCAGCTTCGCACCGCAATTATGAGCGAAATGGATATCCGCCTTGAAATCGAAAGAATAAAACGGTCATTGGATAATCACAACAAAAATATCGAACTGGAATTCCAATACCTTGATGAGCTGAACGACAAAATGAAGCGACCTCCCCTATCGCCGGACAGGGTGATGGTGGGGTATAAGATCGGTGGCAAGAAGAAAAATGATAAACTAAATGATTAAAAATGGCCACATACGTTTCCTATAGCCTAACGTTGATAGCCGCCTTCATCGTATATTGGACATTCGGCGTATTTGCAACCGTATCGGCTGGATATACGTGGGTTCCATTCGTCTCGTTTTTAGCAAGTATATGGCATTTTGGGATTAGCAGCTGGTTGTTTCTGAATGTTCCTAAAGTCGGTAAGATCATGGCATTTATTTCCGGCGCCGTGATGTGTGTATGGCCATCAGTTGCTTTTGTTGGAACGTTGGCTGACTTTGACTGGTTTCAGACCCTACTGTTTTTTATCCCTTTGCTTTTGACCACCGTCGTTTTTATACAGCATATTAAGACATTCCGGTCGATTATCCGACCCCAGTTGGTAATTCGCCTTATTCTAAGCATACCGCCATTTGCGTTGTTGGTAGCTTACCTAGTGTATTTGTATGGGGTATATAAATAAGTTCCGTTCAAAACAGTCCGTTACCAAGCCATTGCTGTTTACGTTTTCAGCAAATTTTAGTACCTTAGCGGAGTAGTAATTAAGGAGAAATTAGTATGGACACATACATCGTGCACCCGAATAAGTCGCAAGAAAAAGCACTTAGAGCATTTCTTGAGGCTCTCAAAGTTCCTTTTGAACGCCAAGATGAAGAGGTATTACCCTCGCATGTAATCGAGGGCATAAGAAGGGGGCAAGCGGATGTTGATGCCGGGCGTACGATTACCTTTGAGGCATTCAAGGAAAAAATTGCTAATAAACGTTGAGTTTACCTATCGATCTATCCGAACGTGCCGTCGAAACCTTCGATGCAATTTGCGCACAGATCAAGGAGCGGTTTGGTGAAAAGTATGAGCAACGTTTCGAGAAGAGTACTATCAAAGTATTGGAACTAGTCAGCCAGAATCCATATTTATACCAAGCTACCAAATTTGACCCCAATATTAGGCGGGCTTTGATTGACAAAATATCTTCTGTGTTTTACGAGGTTAGGCAAGATCGTATTAAAGTTCTTTTCTTTTGGGACAATCGCCAGGAGCCGATGTTTTAGGAATATATTGACGGCAATGAGGACGAGAAGGTAAAGCCCGGGGGGTCATGATCGGTTTCACGACTGTCGGCAACCTGTTCGGGCTCTCTCTGAGAAAGGCATTGGGCCGATTTCCCTTCGACAGTCCGCCGCATAAGGGCGGTCCGATGCGCCAGTCATTGGGCTAGGGTACCAAGCGCATCATCTGCAATTTGCACTTGGTAATAGGCAATGACGCAAACCGATCGGGATAAAGGGTCTCGAAATCAGCACCGCTACACAACACAATCAAATCGGCTTTTTGAGCGACGTTCCCAGCCACATAGACCGCTGAAGCAATAACCGGTTCGGTGGTGAAATATATGTCCGGAAACCGGTCAGCCTGATCCGAAAGGATGCGGAGTTCAAAGCTGGCATTGCCACACGTAATTTTCCGCTTTCCTTTGACGGCGTGGGGGGCTTGCAAGCGGCATCATTAGGGATATTTGGCGATGCGGCAATCTTCCCTTTTCAGGGCTACGGTTTGTTCAGCGGCGTCCGGGTGGAAATTTTTAACATTGGCAGGCTCGCCAAAAGCTCTAGTAGCGAAATCGAACGCCAGCGGGAATATGACTCCCCAAAGTTTTTAGCTGGCAGCGCAGCATTCCTGCAACTCGGTTACCGCTTTCCGCTTACGAAGGGTTTTGCATTGCGCATTTACGGACACCGGGCATGCAGTATTTTTTTATCACAAATGGGGAAACTTCAATCAACGGACCGAATATCGATGTAGATCTGCGTGAAAACACCATATCCGAACATCATTTCCGGTTTATTTACAACATTAACCTGGGAATTGAGTTAGCGATTTAGGGCATAAATCAGTTGGCATTTGGTGCTCAAACGAAGAACACTGTAACCCTCCCTGAAACTCGATGGTACCACCAGAGGTGAGGTCGTCCAGCTACATGGTTAATCTGACAAGGCAGGATTATCCTCCCTCCCTCATCGAAATGAATTCTCAAAAGTAAGCCCCGAAACGGGGAGAATCGGGGCTTTCAAACTAACCAATTATAAACCTAAATTATGAAAAGACAAATTTACTAACTGACTATATAACGCATTCCGGCCCCGCTTTGTTACAGCAGGTCTGTTAAGACATGTTAAAAAGACAATGGGATGATAAAAAGAAACCCGTTACCTGAAAGATAACGGGAATCCGCCCCAATGGGATTAGTATTCCAAGCGGACTTTGCTTTAATTTTATTTTTGTATGTTTATATTGCTGTAAAATTCAACTACCATCAGGTGATAAGTAGATATAGCATACTATCGAGCCGCTATGTTTTAAGGGTTCACATCTATCGGATTATCGGCCTGTGTTCTTGTTTGCTTACTATTGCCAACGACCAAGCGTTCGCGCAATGGAAAGCGGCCCAAAAGCAATACACCGACAGCGTTCTTGCTATCCTTGAAAATACGGTGGAAAAAGACAAAAAATTCACCGGCTATCTTGATTTAAGTCTTTATTGGAGCGAAATAGATACATCCCGGGCATATCATTTTATTGACGAAGCAAAAAAGCTACTTCCGGACCGCCCTTCAAACTTTCAATACGGATTGATCCATCTTTATACCGCCAACGTGGTTTTCAGTCACAATATCGAAGCCGCCCGAAAGAAATACATGCTTGCCGATAGTTTGCTTTCCGCATATAAAACACCCGATTCTTATAAATACCTTTCCAAGGTTTGGAATAATTACGGCATCCTTTACCAAATCGAGGACCGCCCGGAAACATACATGCGGACCGTCATTGACAAGGCAATTCCCTACGCCCGCCTTGCCGGAGACAGCTTAGCGGCTGCCAACGGCTTGACAAACATTGGCTTACTGCTCACCAACAAATTGTTATATGACGAAGCCGACCGCTATTTCAATCAGGCCATCGACGCTCTAAAAAGCGGGGAAGGTGACAAGAAGAATCTTTTTACAGCTTACATTTATGCCGCAAATGCGGCTATATTGGGAAACAAGGTACCAAAAGGCAGGCAGTATCTCGACCACGCGTCTGCATTGAGCAAGTCCATGCCCCATTCTCTGGAAATTCCCTATTATTATCGTACAGAGGGCCGTTATTATCGGCATATAAAAGCATATGACCAAGCAAAAGCTTATCTGTTGAAGGCCATCGCACTTGGGAAAACAGGTTACGATGATAAGGCCATCCGCGACAGTTACTATGAATTATTTCAGACCTATCGGGATGAAGGAAACTATAAGGACGCAAAAAACATGCTTATGCAATCCAATCGTTATAACTTCGCCGTCACCGGGGCAGACAGCCTGTTGCATTTGCGTGAAATGGCCGACATTGATTACAAATTGGGTAGCTTTCGGGTAGCTTTTGAACAAATGCAGCGATACGCTTTGGCAAAAGATAGCCTTTACCGCGCAGACAAAACGAATGAAATCATCGCACTCGAAAAGAGATTTCATTCGTTGGAAAAAGAAAACGAAATACTCCGGTTACAGGATACGAATCAAAAACAGCGGCTGGCGTTGAATAAGAGCCGGATTTGGATTATCCTGCTGGCATCGCTAGGTTTATTGGCATTTGTAATTGCATTCTTTTTGTGGAAACTCGCGAGGGCGAGACTCCAGTCCATCGCACAAAAGGAGCAATTGAACCAATACCAAATTATCCTCCAGGCCCAGGAAGAAGAGCGAAATCGAATTGCCCGTGACCTGCATGACGGTTTAGGAGGGCTTTTAGCAGGAATAAAGCTTCGTCTATCCGCATTGAATTCCCACAGCCCCAGCACTACTGTGCAACCGGATGAAGAAGAGTTGCCGATTGCAATAGAAGACTTAAACAAAGCCTCCAATGAATTAAGGCGTATCGCCCGAAACATGATGCCCGAGGCGCTACTTAACATCGGGCTGGAAGACGCGCTTTCCGACTTGTGCAAATTCCGCAGTTCCGAGCGTACCCGTATTGTTTTTCAGGGATTGGATCTGAAACCGGCGTATGCCGACCGTGTGATGACCAATGTCTACCGCATTGTTCAGGAATTGCTCAACAATGCGCTTAAACATGCCGGCGCTTCTCAGATCATCGTACAGTGCAGTGACGAGAAAGATCATTTGTTTCTCACCGTGGAAGATAACGGAAAAGGATTTGATACATCGTACTTAAAAACCGGAGGAATAGGACTAAAAAGCATCGAAAACCGGGTTGCCCTGCTAAACGGCCGGATGGAAACAGATTCGCAGCCAGACCGAGGCACCACCATCAGCATCGAAATTCCCGTATGACAAGAAAAATCACACTCATCGTCGTAGACGACCATCCTGTAGTTTTACAGGGATTCATCCACATAATCCAGCACATCCCTGAATTTGAATTACTGGCCGATTTTAGGGAGGCAGGGCCTGCAATGGCTTTTATCGAAAAAGAAAATCCGGATGTGGTACTGCTAGACATTAACCTGCCCGACATGAACGGTATTAATGCATGCGACCAAATTGTAAAACACAATCGTAACATCAAAGTGGTCGGAATCAGCAACAGCAACGAATACAGCGTCATCCGGCGCATGCTCGATGCAGGCGCATCGGGATATGTGCTGAAGAATGCTTCCGCAGAGGAAATACTGGACTGTATTCATTCAGTGGTAGCCGGCAAAATAGGGCTGAGTGAAGAAATCGACCGGCTGATTAATCATACGAAGACAAAAGACACCTTCCCGGTGCTGACACGCAGGGAGCAGGAAGTGCTTGAGTTCCTCGCCCGCGGACTCAATTCCCATGAGATTGGAGAAAAAATCTTTATTAGCCACCTGACCGTTGAAAGCTATCGAAAAACGTTACTCAAAAAATTCAATGCAAGCAACGTAGCTGCTTTAATTTATAAAGCTTCGGAAATGAAATACATTTAAGCGAAACGCTTTCCTATGATTATTCTATCCAGAATGTACTACCGTCAACCGCTGGCAGGGTCGTTTCACCTTCAGGCTTTATAATGATTACATCCTCGCTGTTATCCATATTATAGACCTGCCCGTCGTTCGGGACAATGGCGAGATTCCAGTAAAAGAATGTCGGCCCGATTTTTTTCGCTACCAGCAAGTGTTTCCCGTCCGGCGAGAAGTCGGCATGGATTTCTCCATCACTGCTTTCCGTTACTTGCCTCAGATTATTACCATCCATATCCATCACATAGATATGATTGCTTACCATCATGGAAAGCTGGGTACCCTGTTTATTCACCCTTAGGTTGCCCCATAGGGTGTATGGCATGTCTTTTACCAAAGAAAGGCTGGTATATGGGGGATTGGACTTGAGTATATAGCGGTCGTTCAGCGTAAACAAAATACTATTGTCGGGAAGCCATAACACCTCATCGCTTATTCCAAATGCCACAGTTTCCTGTGAGACATTTACAGACTCCAAGTGGACAATTAAGTTCCCGTCCAGATCCGTAATGACAATACCATTGTCAAAAGTCGGATTATATGCCACTTTCGTATTGTCCGGCGAGAGAAAAGCTGCTATATCGGTATCCGTTCCGTACGGCGAGTCATAGTCAAACTCATCTACAATAGCGCCATCTTCGTTGCGCACCAGCGTAATTTTAGCAACGTCAAATACCCCACCCTCCCGCTCGCTGGTCAGCCTAAACTGCTCGTCCCAGCTCATGTCCCAGTTGTTGAATCCATACGTATTATAGGTGAACAAGACACTTTGCTGGTTTGTCTTTAAGTCCAACTGGTACACATTGCCGGTGAAGGTGTAAATGAGTTTTCCTGCCAACTGCTTAGAGGCGTCACCACCCTTACCGTCAGGATTTGTATCATCGTTTTTGCCGCATGACAACAGAGCGAAAGCAGCAACAAAAGCAAGCGCGATAGTCCTTATTTTCATATTTCCAATACATCAAGTAAACAATACAAAGGTATTGGGCGGTTTGGTTCCACACAATCCTCGAAAACAGGGAAAATGAACGCCAGCAAATAAACCAATTACATACCCTTGGGGTACAACCTGACGTTTACATCAGTCCGTCGCTATTATCGAGACAGGGGGCTTGGTGCCGGTGCCAATGCCAGCGTAAGCTATTCATCGGATAATTAGACCTTGGTTCTGGCGTGGGGGGCGCTTGGAGCAAACACCTGTTTACGGGGAGTAAATTCCTTGAAACCCGCGTAAGTGCCCAGGTTGGGTTTGGTTTTCCGGGATTCAAGATCGGTGCAGCTTCTTCTTCGTTCCGCGGAGGTGGTATCGACCAAACAACTGGCTCGTTTGTTGCCTATGGAAAGAAAACCATCCAATTTTGTTACCCCACATGTGGATATACCTGCTGCAATTGCTGTCGATCGACGGCGACCGCCGGGTGGAATACCGTACTACGGAGCGAAGCCCTGCCCTTGATCCGATGGCGCAATTGACGATGCTTACCAAACAGGAACGGAAAACCGCATTCGGCAATGCCGAACCTAACGTCATCCTATCGGACTTTGATGCGGATGCGATTAACGAAGGTTATCAACGTCAATCCGGGTCTAATTTATGCGGATTAGCTTGTTGTAAGGACTGATGGTACCACCAGAGGTGAGGTCGTCCAGCTACATGGTTAATCTGACAAGGCAGGATTATTCTCCCTCCCTAATCGAAATGAATTCTCAAAAAGAAGCCCCGAAAAGGGGAGAATCAGGGCTTTCAAACTAACCAATTATAAACCTAAATTATGAAATTATTGAAAGGAAACACACAGGAATACACTAAAACTTAGCTCTTTGCAATAGAAATTTGTATATTTGTATTTGTTGAGCAAAACGGAGATGGCTATGCAACTTGTAACTACAAAAAAGAAAGCAAAAGGAGATCGACTGAACTGGACCCCGTTAAAAGACGTTAAGCCCGTTAGACTAAATGCGGATACCATCAGGGGGAAAGCAGTAGATGTAGAGGCTGAAGCTCAGCGGAAAAACCAAGAGAAACCTAAGCTACTGATACCTTGATATTTGATTATCCCGGATACGATCTACAATTTATACAGAAAAGAAGGATTAAAGATGGTTCAGCCCATCTTTTTTCGTTCTTATATAAATTCTATTCGCCCGTCACGGAATTGCAATACGTTTTGACGGCCGACTATCACGAAGGTGATTTCTTTGCCATTAAATTTAACGCGAAGATGCACCGAAAAAGCGATTTCAAATATTCGCTCTGTATAAAGTTGGCGCTACCAACTCTTGCTGCAACTCTTGCAGTGCATGTGAATGTACCCTTGAACCTAGCACATTCGATCTTAGCGTAGGGAAAATATTCCCTGCAAACGGTACGGAAAATTGCTGCCCCGATGGACATGCACTCGTATTAGATGCGTGCCATGAATCACACAACACAGTTGACCTTACACGCTATCTTTCTCTAATTCCTTTTCTCGAATAATTTTAAATGCGTGTGCCCACAACACCACTTGTTCAAACATTTCGCGTAGGGTCTGTATCTGAAAAGGTCTCGGCGCAATCGAATTAAAGTTGTCAAAATCTGAATGTAGTGATAATGAAACCTGGGTTCTAACATGTGCTATCTGCACCTCGCTCAGAATCAATCGCAAATGTTCGACAGCTCTTAGACCTCCTGTCGCACCGTAACTGACAAAACCAGCAGATTTATTGTTCCATTCCCTATACACGAAGTCGATCGCATTCTTGAGTGCCCCGGTAATGCTATGATTATATTCTGGCGTAACAAAGATAAACCCGTCAAACTCAGAAATCCTTTTCGCCCATATCTTGGTATGCTTGTGCTTGTATTTGCCCAAAATCGACGGGAAGGATTCATCGAACATCGAAAGATTGTAATCTGCAATATCAACCAGTTCAAAAATTGCGTTTGATTGGTCTTCTGCGATACTGTAGACCCATTCTGCAACCTTTTGACATATACGCGTTGGGCGCGTGCTTCCTGTTATTATGGCAATTTTTAACATTTTGATTTTCTTCAAGAGAAACAAAGCAACTTACAGGTACGGGTTTTAACTCTATCACAAAAGGATTTCTCTGGTTCGCTTTTCTTTATTCAATTTCCAAAATTGATCAGCTATATTTTGAGGATTTCTCAATGGACATTTTTCGTCTATGCTTCCATTAACTAGGATAATCCCTACATAAATACCGTGATTTCCTAAGGTAGACGAAAGACATCGTACCATAGATAGTAGACCGGCGCTAGTACAAGAATACACTTATTATTGATACTGGCGGCGTTGTATAGCATGACGTCAATTTGTTGTGATCTCTTTTAATAATTTCGAGTTGACGCGCTAGTTTGTCACTGTCAGCGACATCGGCGGGATACACATTCACCTGGTTAGAACCGTTAGCTAATTGGGCTTTCAATTTTTCCAATTTGCTCAGACTGCGTCCAATAAGTAATACGTTAAAACCTTTCGTTAAGAATGTGGAAGCTACCGTTCTTCCGAGGCGTTCACCGGCTCCGATAATCAATATTGTCTTTCGCTCCATATTTATTTCAGATTTTCTGATGTACGCGTATTTTGTGTTGTCCGAATCAACCATCTTCCGTTTTCTTTCAACAAAACCATCGTTAATACTCCGGTACGCGTCTCCTTACGCGAATTATCGATTTTGAAATCTTTCCACTCCCATGCGGCATATACAATGGCTATGTCGTCACGGATTAAGCAAATATTCAAGATATTCAGATGATAGGTCATAGGCTGATTTTGCTCCGACAAACTCTGGTGGGCCCTATGATGTGATTCTATATTTTCCGAATTGTCCTGATAAATTACACCTGACCAGGTGATAAATTTGGTATTTTCGGTAAATAATGCCCTCCAGTTTTCCATGTCATGGTTATTCCAATAGGAAACATATTGGTCGAATAACTTTCTGATTTCTTTTTGCTGTTCCATATCATTATAATTTACTTCTAAAATGCTTGTTAGCACTTCTTGAGCTACTTCATCAAAGCTAAATGATAAAAATGCCACAACATGTGATTCTAATCACATTACACTTTGAGGTGGGATGGATTTACGCCTTACACGTATGTGGAAAAATATGTACCTTTATTAGGTTAGGGCTTATTTTATTATAATAGGAAAATGACAAAGCTTGATGATTTTAAAGTGGTACAGGATTTTTATCAAAAATTGTCTGAAAAATTCCCTTATGTCACGGCTGACAATTGGGTAAAACTACAGGATATATCGATTGTAAAGTATCTTGAAAAAGATGAGATCTTTTTGAGACAGGGAGAAGTCTTGAATTTTGGAATATTTGTTGTCAGCGGATGGTTAAAAGTTTACTATCTCGATGTAAAAGGAAATGAACGGATATCAGCATTTCGCAATGACCTTGACTACATAGATAATTGGAACGCAATCCATCGGCAAGAGCCTTTGCCATACTCCATAAGTGCAATTTCACCGTGTATTGTTATATTGTATCCACTGGAAAAAATGGTTAAAACGTTTAGTAAAGAACCGGACCTGCTCCAATTATGCGTAGACCTTTCTCAAGAGATGATTAAAATGAAACAAGAACATTATGAGATACTTACACTTAGATCTCCGAAAGAGAGATACCTTCATTTGTTAAAGTCGCAAAAGAAATGGCTGATGGAAGTTTCGTTAACAGATCTTGCAAAATATTTACATGTAAGTAGGGAAGCATTAAGTCGAGCAAGAAACCTGGCCGCTTTGAAACGTTTCACGCTGTAGCTTTCGGCCGCTTTCGTTGCCATCCGGTAACTTTTACTGACCACCGTCGGCTTTCCAATTAAGCCTGTGTAATTTCACTAACTAAGTGTTTCATCAGTGTTCGCCTCCGTTTCACCATCACTAGAGGGAGCAGAGCCTGAAATAAAACTAGCTCGATCATTTCGCAAAAGGGCTACGTGGCCGTGTGAGGGATTAACCAAAGATGAATGGGCTAACTTGAAGTCACAATTTGTGATATCAAGTTGGGGAGGCAGGCGGAAAGAACCACCAGATTTGGTGCAACATCGAACGATTCCCTCATGATTTCATGATATCCTCTAGTTTGATATCCTGGGCTTCTGAAATCTGTATTTGTAACTAACCAAAACAGAACACCGAAACGGAAGCAAAAAACTGCATTTGTAAAGAAATAAAAATATTTTCCTACATTTACAACATACCATTGAAAAACATAGATAGCGACAGCTTATGAACTGATCCATTCGCCCCGCGAACCACTAGGTTCAACATATCATCTACCATGATTACATTTATCAGACACCTCGACGGTCAGCTTTTTACCGTGCAGTCAGGTTCCACAGATCCCGGCTTTATGGCTTATTTCTCCTCGACCGTCCTCGATAAGGATATCGTTGAGATCACCATTAACGAATCGTGGACCACGTATATCGGATTTTACATTTTCCTAAAAGACACTCCCGATATCAACGACATGTTCCTTTCGGCATTATCCAATTACTTTGAAGCGCAAGCCCCCGATACACAGCACACCAGTTTCGCCTGGTTGGTGTATGACAGCGGCAGCGCATCGATTGTGAGCGGAACCATGATCCACACCGTTCTGCCGGATGAACGGGTTACCCTTGCATCCGATACGGATTTCCGGTTTGCGAATTATACCCTACCGCTTAAGCAGACGGCTCCGGTAAATGCCGTAACTGATTCGAATGCAAATATCATCGGTTTTGATGTCGAATATCCACCATACGAGGGCGCTCCCCCACCCAGACCCGGTCATAATTTACACCTACCGTTATCCGGTGAAGGACGTGGTACCCTACAGGGTCAAGTGAGCCTCAGTGATCTTTCTGCAAAAACCGAGACGGGGTGGAATGCATCGCTTTATTACGTCATAGCCCATAACGGCCAGCAAGTGGCTCAGCATTACCCGCTGTTTGAAGTGAAAGGTGAAGAGGGACTGCAAATTCTCTTCGATTATAGGCTTGACCCGGTGGCCCCCTTGAATCCGGACAGGTCGTACCTAGCATTTACCGGCACCGTGTTTTCGCTGCAAAAGAACGAAGAAGGGAATTGGTTCATAGCGCAAGGTTCTACCAATGAGCTTCCCAGTTTTTTCCGGACGGTTTACGGAAAAAAAATAAGCCTGATTCCCCTGGTCGAAAGCAACCGACCGCCGAAGCTGGTATTCGAAGCACTGCCCCCGGTTGATGGGCGGCCCCGCTATTACCTGGCACCCGATGGCGATTTCGAACTGGCTATCCAAGGGGCCTCTGCGCGCAGCGGACCAGCAACCGACCAGTTACTCTGCGGACTATCGGGCGTGGAATCGGTGGAGTTTACCAGCAAATCTGCAGACTCTCATGGGAGTGTGATGCGGTTCATGGCGAAGCAAAGCGCATATGCCCCGCAATTTCCCATTTTTGGCCCGCCGGGCGAAAGTGTGGGCGGATCGGCCAAAGCGGTGGCAAAAGCGGACGAAATTTTCAATAACCACCTTCAGCTGTACAAAGAAGTCTTGGCTAGCGGCGACAGAGCCTTGCTGGCGAAGATGACGTCGACCACCGCGTTGCTGGACAGCACCTTCAAAACATCGTGGATAAACATCCGTCCAAACCCGGCACAGGCCGATCCCGCAAGTGTTCCCATTTACTACGCCCAGCCTACCGATGCAGCCTTATACCGCCACGATCACACCGCAGCGACCGTATCGAGTGAATTACTCCAGGTGAAGGATACGGCCGCCGCCTTTTTTCCTGCCGATGTGACACAACCGATTCCCATCGTCCCCTATGCGGGGGTGAGGCCATCCGACAGCTTCGGACATAACGAGCTGCAGCAATTTGAAAATCAGATTCTGGTGGCAAGCCGCCGCGAAGCGGTTTCGCAGATACCGCTGGAGGTACAAACGGCATATCGCGCACAAAAAGACACCGGTAAGTTGGTGACCACCACCACACCGCAAGGGCTGCTAGCCACCGTGCCGGAACAGGGTATTAATTGGGAATCGGTATTGTTGGCCAAAAGTGAAAGCAAAGGCAAGCCGTATGCACTCGAATTCAAAGATGGCGTAACCAAAGAATTGCGCGATGTCATGCAGTCCAACCAGCTCTTTTTGGTGGCATCGGAAGCAGCGCCCTTAGGCACTTTTTCCAACCAGGTAACGATCGCCGACTGGCCGTTTACGATAAATGTGGGTAAGGGAAGCAGCCAGGGGCTATTCAGCAATATACTCATCTTTAAGTTTGCTGAGGGGACCTTGGAGGAACGGGTAAAGGACCCGAAATCGTGGGGCAGCGCGGCCATTTTCAATACGAATCCGATCCTGGTGTCGAAATGGATCACTTCCTATATAGAAAGTGCCAAATTGCTGGTAAAAACGGACTCACGTTACGCCAACTTCCTGCAGATCGTACGAGATCCGCACTGGAATGGCATACTGGCATTAAAAGTCGATATCAGCGTACAGCACTTCCCGGATGATCTGAAAGGCCTGCTGGCAGGCATCAACCGGGATGAGTTTTATGCCCACCACCTGGGCATCGAAATCAATTTCATCCAACCGGATGCTGACGGGCAACTGTCACTCCCGAAAAGCTCGTTGTTTGCGCTGATCAACTACGTGGATCGCGATTACCGGACAAACCAAGACATACAAACACACCTGCAAGCTAGTCCTTTTACATTTTCGCTGCAGGACACGCCTTCGCCTGTAACGAACAGTAACGGCACCGATGCGTTATACGACTTTCGCGTGCTTACCCTGCAAGTGGTTTTCACGAACTCCGAAATCCAGGACTTTACGAGTAAAATCCAGCTCACCACCACCGCGTGGTTTGACGAGGCTGCCCAGCTGCAGATCGCCAATATGGGCGACTCGCTGCGGCAACAGACCATCGAATTCAACGGAAGTTACGAAAAACACAACGGCGTAAACACCTATACGTTCGTAACGCGGCCCGATCAAACGTATAAATTTCTGCTCGAAAGCCAGACCATCAACTATGTCGAAATCGTCAAAGCCCAGTTCTATACCATCACGGACCAGCTTACGCCCGGCGCCACTAACCTCGGGGCCGATCAAGAAGCGATTGCCGCACGCTTTATGTTTTGGGGTTACCTGAATTTTAAACGGAATGAATCTTTTGATTTGTTCTCGTTTGGCGATGCGGACAACGCGAAACAATCGTTTGGAACGGGCCTGTATTTTGCCAATCTGGGTATCAGTATGGACTTCCTGTTAGACAATGCATCGGGTGTGGCGACCAACCGGGTTTTCGGTTTCGACCCCCATCGCATGTCTTTTGACACCTCAAAAAGTACACCCCGGGTAAATAGCTTGTTTTCCAATTTCCCGATCAATTTGGCAGGCCTCATTTACTCCACACCGGAAAATGACGCCAAGCCTTCCGATTTGGGTTACCTGCCGGTCGCTATTCAATCTCCGACCCCCATAGGCGGCCAGGTTTTGACAGAGAAGTGGTATTCACTGCTGTATGACCTCAACCTAGGCAGCATGGGTGCGCTCGCAGCCAAAGCAGGCTTCGTGTCGCAGATATCCACGGCCTGGAGCCCCGATGCCGCGGTTAAACGGCTTACCACCGGCATTAAGCTGCCGGGGGTAGGCGGACAGAAAACGCTGAGCCTACAAAGCGTATTAAGTATCCACATTCAAAGCTTCACGTTCCTTTCTGCCTATGAAGACGAGGCCAACGAAAAACTTGCGTACACATTAAAGTTCAACAACGTAAAGCTCAGTTTATTGGGCATGAAATTGCCGGGTGCAGCGGATACGCAGTTTATCTTATTCGGCGATCCGGAGGGTGCCGATAAAACGACGTTGGCCTGGTACGCGGCATATTATGCCAAGCCCAAAAAACCGACAACGCTACCACCACCAATCCCCGGAGGCTTATCGCCAACGGACCAACTAATCATTGATAGCCAAAATAAATAACCTACAATGGCAGCCATCACTTTATTGCACTGGAATATCGAAACCTATGGGCCAACAAAATTCGTAAACGGAAATAATGCGGCCTTTATTTCCTACATCGCTAACCTCGTTAACAACGTAGATGCGGACATTTTTTCCATGGTAGAAGTGAAGAACAGCATATCGGCCAACGTTCCGGGGCTGATTGCTGCGGATGTTAATGCACTCCAGGGAATCGCCCCCGCCGCCAATCCGTGGCGTTCAGTACGAATGAACAGCTTGTTTAATAATGAGGCTTATATCGTGATGTTCCGGACCGACCGAAATTTCCAGCCTGCCCAGATAACCATCAACGGCGTGGTCAACGGGCCACTGGTTAACCCCGACCACGGCAGTGGAATGCATGATGTAAATGGAAACCGAATACAGTTTCCGAGCAGATGGACTGCCCAGTGCGGGAGGCGCCCCTTTTACGTCACCTTTCAGACAACGGACACCAATCGCACATTTTCCGTGATTTCCTATCACGCCATGTTCGGAAATGCTACTCCCTGGGGCGTGCACCGACTCCCAAGCTTGGACTACATAAGACAATTTGAAGATGGTCCACCTAGCACTCCCATCGATGAAAGCCTCATCGCAGGTGATTTTAATGAAGATTTTTTCCCTACAAACAATTTTTACCAGAATATGCTGGGACTACCGTCGGTTCAAGCGACCAATAGCAATACGTCGTTGTTAAATAATCCGCCGGGAGGCGACGACCCGGATGCCTACCTGGCCAACGCCTATGACAATATTTTTCAAACCGTCGCCGCAGCAGCACCGGCGGGAGATGTTGTTGATTTAATGGTCGAATCTTCCGTCGTCATAGGGCCTCAACCGCCCCCACCCGCAGCGCAGCCTCGCGTAGGAAACCTGTCGGCAGCTGCGGGCGCGTTTAACGTGGCGAATATACCAAACCATTGGGCGCTAAATCCGGTCGCCGCTGTTCCAGTGCCGGACATGCCGCAAGCATGGGGATTTGTAAGAGAGGCTATTAGCAATCACTACCCTGTTTTTTCAACGGTAAACATCTAAAATGAACCGGCTAACTTAATGCATTAGATCATGACACTAGAAGAAATATTTACCATTCTGCAAGACAACATCGCTGCAAACGACGGCTCCCTCGTGTTGTCGCCCGAAACGATTTCTTCACCTAGCATTACGGAGGTCTTCAACAAATATTTGCTCAACTCGGAGCTGATTATCAGCGATGCGGTTCCTACCTTGAACGCAAACGATGTTACCGTAACCGGCAACGGAAATTCATTTGTCTTCTTCGATACCCTGGTTGACGCCCTCACCTTCACGGTTGCGGATGGCATGCCCGCCCTGACGCTCTCGGCCACGGCAGTGATACAGGATGCAGATGGCTGGACGTTGGGAAGTAGCTTTCCGGTCCTAAAAGCAACCAACTGGGGAGGCTTCTACGATCCGGCGGACGCCACTCAATGGATTCAATACATCTTTTTTGACAGCGCATCGTTCTTTTTATCGGCAGATCGGCTTGATTTTACCGGGTCGCTGAACCTTGTTGGCAAACTGGAGCCGTTACGTTTCTTATTTAATGGCATGGACAGCGTGGAGCTGAAAGGTACCATCGAGATAAACCGCGGCGAAGCGGGTTACGAAGCTACCGATGCTACCGCTGTCCCGGTCATGACACTGGTCGGCTTAATTGGTACGGTAGACTTAAGCCTAGGTACATTGCCTTCGTTTACACTCCGCTTTACTTTAGTATCCTCCCGTTATCAGGTGCCGAAGGGTACCCAAAAAGGCAAGCCCGTCCCGATACTTGAAATGCGGATCGAATCTACGATGCCCATAGGCAACGAAACGATCGGGTTGGCCATCGTAGTAGGTAATCAGGCGGGTTCTCTGACCATGCGCGCCGTAATGCCAGAAAGCATCCCCGTAGGAATATCCGAATTGATATCCCTTGCCAACGACGAGAACCTACTCGCGCTAATGCCCACCAATATCCCGGTTATCAACAATTTTGTGCTGAAGGATTGGCAGGTCACGTTCAGCACGGAACACAAGTCGCTCACGTTTCTGTCGCTCTCGGTGGGTACCCGCCCAACCTATAGCTGGGCAATTATTCCCGAATACATCACCCTTACCTCCATCGATTTATGGTTTGGATTGGCCTATATGAACGGGACTTTCAGTCCATCGGTTACGATCGAAGGTGAGGTCACACTGGGTACCGGCGACGATGCCGTTAATTTTATCGTATCGGCTGCCTTCCCCGGCTATGTGTTCATGGGCGCACTGGATCCCGAGACCCCTGTAGACCTCCGTCGCATTCTCGTCAACCTGCTGGGTGAAACCGTAGGAAATAGCTTGCCCGATACGCTCGAAATCGGTGCCCTTGACATCACTGTCGATGCGAAAAACAGTAGCTATACGCTGCACACCGCACTGACCACCGACCTGGAAATACCGGTGGTGGTAACCACCATCGTCGTCAGGGCCGTCATATTCGACATCAATTACATCGCCGGTGTGGCTACGGGCAGCATAACCGGGGAGTTTCAGGTCGGCACTGCCGAGGATGCGCCATTCGTGTTTGTTACCGCCGCCTATAACGGTCCACAGGAAGGCTGGATGTTCAGCGGCGGACTGAAAGACGGTAGCAAGATCAACTTGAAAGAGATCATTGACACGTACCTTCCGCCGGAGTATCACGATTTCAATCCATTGGATATCTCCATCACCACGTTATTCGTGTCGTTTAACCAGGGCGCTGCCCCGGCAGACAACACGTACAATTTTAAACTCGGGGCGGAATGGACCCTCGATCTCGGTCTGAGTGATCCCCTCGTCATCGCCGGATTAACTGAAATTTCGTATGTGCCGGCCCGCACCCCAACATACACCGGATTTATAGAAGGCTCGGTCAATTTAGGCAACATCCTGGTGAAAGCCCAGGTTGACTTCAAAAATCAATACAACGATTATACCTTCATCCTCAATAACGTTTTCGTTGCCAAGCTCACACACCATGAGGGCGACAGCATCATCTGCTTCAACTTTACGACCGAAACGTCCCTTGGCGATCTGATTGCGTGGCTCGTCACCGCGGCTACGGGGCAGGAAATTACATTGCCGGCTCCATGGAACGTGATGAACAACATCAAGCTGAAAGATTTCGGTTTCTCCTTCAACCTTACCAAAAATAAGATCGGCCTTACCTATCGGCCGAGCGTCAACCTCGGGTTCATCGACATTCAGGCCATTACCTTATACTATACCTACTACCCCAACGATCCGAACCAAAAGCCGCTGGTTGAAATCCAGATTACCGAAGGCTCCTTCCTGGGCGGCGCTCTGCCATTGCCACCGGCATGGGACGTACTCGATCCGGATACGGCACCTGCGGTACCCGGCAAGGGAGAAAACTTGTTCCGGCTGGAGTTTCTGGGCATGGGCCAGCATGTATCTCTCAAAAACGGCATATCGCCGAACTCCGTTTCCGAGGCGGTTGGCCTGTTGAAGGCCGGTTTCGAACGGAAGGGCGACAACGTGACAACCACCCCCATCGCCGGTACTGGCCTTAAATTCAACAGCGCGAGCAACTGGCTGATCGGGACGCAGTTTGTCATCGTCGACACCTTTTCCATCGGCATCGTGTTCTTCGATCCCGACATGTACGGCTTATCGCTCTACGTAGACGGCCCGAAAGCAAAGGTTTTTCAGGGACTCAAATTTGAGATACTCTACAAAAAGGTATCCGATACGGTAGGCGTTTATCAGGTATACCTGAAACTGCCCGATGCGATACGGCAGCTCGACTTCGGTGCCGTTTCGGTGACACTGCCCAGTGTAAAGATCTATATCTATACCAATGGTGATTTCAAGATTGATTTCGGCTTTCCGGTCAACGATGATTTCTCCGAATCCTTTGGCCTGCAAATGCTGCCATTCCTGGGTTCGGGCGGCATCTACTTCGGTATGCTGAGCGCCGAAACAGCCCAGACGGTCCCGAAAGCCACCAATGGCAACTTCAGTCCGGTCATCGTATTTGGGGTCGGCCTGCGGGTAGGCATCGGCAAGGAAATAAACAAAGGCATCCTGAAGGCGGGCCTCAGTATCGTAGTGCAGGGGACACTGGAGGGAACTTATGCACAATTCAATTACTACGATAGCACCCCTGCCCAGCGCAGCGATCCGGCTTATTTCTATGTCCTTGGTAAAATTGCCATCGTCGGCCACATCTACGGCGCAGTTAATTTCCTTATCGTATCGGCAGAAGTAGATCTGAAGGTTTTCATCGGAACCCGCATCGTGTTCGAAAGCTATGAACCGATATTGATCAGCTTCTCCGCAGGGGTCAGCGTATCGGTGAAGGTGCGCATAAACCTAGGAATATTCCGCATCAGCATTGGGCTATCGTTTGCCGCCACCATCGAAGAATCGTTTACCGTGGGTACCAAACAGCCCGCTCCGTGGATTACGGACAGCCGGCAGGTCGTACATTTCAGGACGCTTGACTTACGGTCGTTTAACAGCCGGGAGCCTCAGCCTGCTGTGTCGGCGATGAACTGGCAGCCCATCCTCCCCGAAACACCAATAGCGCTGGATATCTGGTATATTCCGCAATTTACTGCGGCAACCGACGGTGAGGGGGTGCAAAAGGCGAAGGCTGTGGCCATGCTCTACCTGGAAAGCTCCATGGACCAGCCGTCGTTAAAAAAGCAGGTACTGCGCAATGGCCGTTCTGAAGCGGAAGATTTCGCCTTTACAAAATTTGCAAAAGGGGCATTCCTTTGGGCACTGGGTGCTTACTTCAACAAAACCGACGCGCCTATGCGTGTAGATGACCTGCTGAAGGAAACCGTCTCCATGGACAACCTCAACGATATCATCCGCTATTTCTCGCAGGATGATCTGGTGATGCCATTCACGCTGGACGACGTGGTTAACTTCATGGCAAATTACCTGAAGGCCACCGTAGTCGTCCCGCCGCGCCACTCAGAAAGTGAAGACGAATCCATCGTAAGTGTACTGCCCATCCTACCCGATCTGGTTTTAGAAACACCCGACGGGGATATCTATTTTGATACGGATCGGGCAACCTACACATACAACCAGAAACAGCTGGCACTTATCCACCGGTACTTTCAGGCGCTTGCGGTACGGAATAACAACGAGGCCGATCACGCTTCTTTCCGGAATGCCACGGATACGGATCCGCAGTCGCTGGCGACGTACCTTTTCATCGACTATGTTTCCTTGCTGGCCAAGGAGGCCTGCCAGAAAGGGGTGGATCGGCTGACGGCACTTGCGGTAACCGTTGGAGATGGCGAAAGTGTGGAAGACCTGGCACGCAAATACTCCCATTCGGGCATTTCTGCCGTGGAGCTCGCCTATTCAAACCGGAAGCGCGACCTGCGCAGCGGCGCTACGCTCCACATCAGCCGGCTACACTACACTGTAAAGCAGGGCGATACCCTCGAGTCGGTGTGCTCGCGGTTCCAAATCGGGCATGGCGAACTGTTGCGGGCCAATACCTTTGTTCAGCAACAGAATACCAACCCCTGTGCGCCGCAGCAACCGTTACTGCTGGAAAAGCACCCCGGATTCGGCGAAAATGACACCCTGATTCCTGGTGCGAAGATCATCATACCGGACATCCAGCACGTTGCAGGTTTGCGATCCGGCAAACCGGAAAGCTTACTTTCCATTGCAAACCGCTACCGTGTGGACGTATTGGACCTCATCGCCGACAACCTCGGGGTACCCGGGTTGTTTCAGCCCGGAAGAAAAATACTTATACCCTTCGTGGAGAGAATGACCGTAGGTGAATTGATCACGGAAATGGAGAATAACGCTGACTTCGAGCACCTTTCCGGCCTTTCGGCCAACTTGATGCTGCAGGGGCTGCGTGTGCCACTGCCCGGCGAAGGATCGACCATCGGCGAGCCGGCGGCGATGTACCACGTTTCCGGGCAGCAAATCGATGCCTCCACCCTGACAGTGGGGCAGTCGCTGACTCTCAAATTACCAGAGCCACTGGACTGGCTGACGCTGGGTACCGAGGGAGATAAGGTGTTGCCCTATACCCTCACCGAGGAAGACGTGGAAGCCCTGGGGGCGCTACAGCGCACGGCACTGCAGCCGAAAATACTTGAGCTGGCGCCCAGCCCCTTGTTGGATGTCCAACAACGCAAATTCACGCTCTCCACCCATATCACCCTGCAATTGCCTACTGCGTTGGCACTGGCCAACGGCAAGAATGAACTGCAGGATACCCTTGATCCATCCATATGGATGTTTCCCTCGAATCTGCTGGCCCTGCTGAACGGCCGCGATGCCACTGCGCCGAAAGTGGCGCTGATGAAGCAGGTGCAGGAAACGAAAACCAGGGCCGCTAGCCCCGAGCCGGTCGACGATTACAGCTGGTCGACCAAAATCGACTTGCGGCTAACCCAGGTACGCGCCGCAGAAGATCCGACCCAACTGATGCCCAACGTCTATGAGCTGCAGGGCACCGACCAGGCCTCTATGTCGCTCCTCAAAAATCTTGTGGACTACCACGGCAAACACCCAGAAACCGCCATCATCCGTCAAATTGATGTGCTTTACAGCAAGGATCCCGCCAAGGAAGGGCAAACAGAACCGCCAAGCGGCTTAATATCCGACGGTATAGCCAACACCACGATGTACCTGCTCCAAACGAACCTGTCGAGCTTGTCGAATCCACCGCAACCGTCGGTTTCCGCGAAGATGGCAGACCAACCCGGCACCCAAGAAAACCTGCTTGGTATGAGCCAGCTCGAGTTTCTGACGTACGTCTGGGAGTCGGCCATTGTCGGCACCGGGGGCTATTACCTCTACTATCGCGTAAATGGGGGCGGCGGCGGGCTGCCCGAACACCTGTTTAATGGCGACGCCGACAACATCGTGACGCTGCTCGTTACTTATCGCATCACGGATGGCGTCCTTCTTGACTTCCTGAACAGCGCGGTGCTCCGAGATCCCATCCGCATCGACGACGAAATCTTGTACGTGGAAACCCTCGGACAGACCGTCAGCGACGTCATGAAAGTGGCCACCGTGCCACCTGGTAACATCGGCTTTTCCATGCGGCGGGAAAACCCGCAGGCGGTTCCAGACATCCCTCCTGCCGAGCTCAACCTCCAACAGTTGTATAACCTACTGGGCTATCACGTGGCCGGAAACGATGAGTTCGACGCCAGCGCGCCCGGCCTACCGGTAGCCCCGGGCGACAATACTTACGAACCGCCGACGGACTTGGACCGCATCGTCCGCCCCTCCGCAAAGGAGTCGACGGATTACGTGTACAACCGTATTGTACCCATCTATCCGTTTGTCAAATCCATGGCAACCGCACCGGCCGATAGCGACCTCCCCCCCGAAAAAGAAAATCCATACCGGGCGGTGGGGAAAACGGCCCAAATCGACCTGCGTTGGCAGGATATTTTCGGCAACCTGACGACATTTAGCAATACCGGCGGCGCCACCAGCCTTCCTCCGCAAAAAATAGGTTACATCGACCCGGTTATCGGCATCAGTTTATACCCCAGCCTCTCGGCCTCCTATCGCATCGAAAAATCGACAGATGGCGTGCCGACGCTGTTCATCACCCTGGCATTCAACCCCACGCCCTATGTACCTGCTCAGGAAGACGAGGTATCCTGGCGGGAGCGTGCTGTATCCGACAAAGCGGCCTATCGGCAGATCTATTACCAATTGCAGCAGAACGATATGCGACTCACGATCACCAATTCGCTGGAAGGGGAAGAGCCTATCGCCACCTTGGAAGACACCGCCAAAGACACGCTGCAGCAGCTGGTCACTACCATCTACCGGTACCTTGGGGAACTGATTGCCGCCGAAACATCGCCCTATGTTTTCTATGTGGTCGAAAACGAAGGTGAAACCTTGGAACAACTCGCTGCCGCGTACGACACCACGCCGGAAAACATCCGCCGCATCAATCCGGATGTCCCTCCGAATGGACACCTGGAAAAAGGCGAAGCCATCATCGTTCCGCTGGTCACCATTCCGGCCGATCAGGTGATCGATGCGCCAGTAAGCGACAACAACCCCGAAAGCCTCTTCCCACTTGTAACGACGCTGACACTTTCGCGGGATATCAACTTGGTGGATGACCATTTCAAAGATGAGCCTTCGGTTATATCCTCCGTTGCGGTACTTAATCCGAACTTACAGGGCCGTGGTTCAGCTACCAACAGCAACTCGATTACTATACAGGAATTTGCACAGAAACTGCAAGATGCCTTCCCCGAACTAAAAACGGCGTCGGGCACTCCGCAAACGGGCGTCGAAGCAGACAGTCCGGTAGAAATATGGCTGGCGCGATTTTCCGATTCGCCGAAAGGCATCCAGTTCAGCATCGCCAATGCAGGCAACCCGTTCTATTTCGCACTCCTGCCCCTGGCCAACCACCTGCTGTCGCGCGACGATGTAAAGATCTACCCTTATGTTGCCGGCACGCCGATATGGGAGATGAATGCGGTCGAATCCGCGTTCAACGGCGTAGACATCGAAAAACTGGCCCAAACCTTCTTGTCGGCCGTCGATACGTTCTTGCAAGCCGACTATGCGATACCCGCCTGGCAGGTCGAACAGACCCACGCAGCAGGCGCAGGCGCGGACGACCCAATCGCCTACCCTTATCAACATATCATCAACGCGAAGAAAACCTTGGCCGATAACTTGGTGCAACACCTCGCTACGGTGTTGGAAGATGGTAACCTCCCCGATGAAAACAACGTTAAAAATGCACAGGAGCGGTTACGGCAAGAGTTACTGATCAACCTTTCCAATGCCTACACGATTGATACCATTCTACAGTTCGATGTCAACGTGCATTCACCGTATGCCGATCCCGATCACGTAGCACCCAATTTGTTTGGCAAGGTGATCGATCCGAACGACGCCACCAGCAAGGCGTACGCTTTTTCGACTACCCGCTTTTCGTTGCAACAATCAACTGGCAGCACCTCCCCGCTCACCATTCTTTTCAATTCAAAGAAAGAAAATAGCGCAAATTTGGAAAACGGCTATTTTCCGATCGAACTCCGATATGATATCAACTCGCTGGAACATCAAATCGAAAACGTAACCAGCATCGAGGCGTATCGTTCTTCGTCGTGGCTTACCTTTATTCTGCCGTTTGACAGTGATGATACCCAACTGGGCAAGCTGAAGATTCCCGTTCCGCTGCGGGCTTACCCCACCTCGCCTTCGCTCACCGCACAAACCTTCGAATCGGCTAAAATCGATACTGTTGGCAACGATTCTAATGCCGACCAGCTCCAGCGCGCAAAAAAATGGGACTACAGCTATACATACGATTACCTCCGGGCACAGCAGGATACGATCCATACCGACATCATCCTCAATGTGCCGTCGTCCGGCCTACAGGCGAGCAAATTTACCGACGAAGAGCAACCAGATCTGCTTACGGCGCTGTTACAATTTTCGAGTGCGTACCCCGACATTCAACGCGACTTCAACCAGTTCCTGTTAGACCCCTCCCATCCAGCAAATGGCTATACCGCTATGCAGTCGTTCGCGTGGCTGGTCAAACGCGTAGCAGACGCCTGGGGTAAATGGCACGAGGATAAGGCGCTTTATGGCAAGATATCTACCCAACAAGACAATTACCACTACTTGATTGTGGAGGGAGAAAAATCGATCAACGACCAACACGCCCTATTGATCACCGTAACGCCGCAGCCGGGCACAGCGTTCGCCCTGCCGGAAGTCGCTATTAATGGCTATCATACCGATGTCATAGAAGATACGCCCCTAGTAAAGCGTTTCGCTTATTATTATCTCGACGACCAAGATGCGCGCCACTACTTAAGTCCGGAAGCCGGGCGTGCCCTTACGCAACGCAACATTGCGTATCGGGATTTCAATATCATCAATCAAGAAAACGTTTGGTCGGGCATTTCCGTGATCCGCAACAATGTATTGGTCCCCGGCATTCCGACCAACCCTGATTTTATCTACACCACTCCCACCATCCGGTTTGTCAACGTACTCACTCCTTTGCTCGATCCGGATATCTCAATCAATATTGCCGATTACACCGCTGCCGAAGGCAAACACCCCCTCAGCCTGTATCTCGGCAATTTCCTCAAAGCGTTGTTTGTGGAGTTGGCCGATGAAATCACTTCGCGGCAAATCAAAGTGGGCATTCGCTACAGTTACACGATACAGGAAAGCGTCGACAGCCTGCGTGCAGTGCTTCCGATCAGCGTTACCACGCCCTACGATTTACCGATTCCGACCGGCTGGCAATCGGATGCCTGTCCGGCTAATCCCGCCAATATAACCCCCGATGACACGTTTGTTTGCCAGTTGTCGGCACTGGTAGAAAATTGGTTTACAATGAACCAGCCCGCAACGGCCAACGCGCGATTCGACCTGGATATCGCCTTGTTTACCGGCTTAACCAATACGCAATTACCGATATTGAAGTTGCGCAATTTGCATCTGAATGAATCAGACGTTCTCTGGAAATAAATGGTTGTGTTCTTTAAAAATGGAAAATGAAAAATCAAAAAGATAACACCCCCAAAGTAGTGGCCTCCCGTGCCCAAACCGCCGATCATGCCAGCAACATACGGCACGCGAAGATAACGGCGGACGACAATCTTGAAGAAATCGGACCTACGGGGCCGACGGGGCCAACCGGACCAACCGGGCCAACGGGACCTACCGGGCCGACGGGAGATAGCGGGCCGACGGGGCCGACGGGAGATAGCGGATCAGTTGGGCCGACAGGAGACACAGGGCCGACAGGAGATACCGGCCCGATTGGAGATACGGGCCCTACGGGCTATCCGGGCCCTACGTGGAGCTACATGATTTTAAACGGCCTCACCGGCCCCACGGGTGATGCGGGACCACAAGGGCCACAGGGGCCTAGCGGTGAAGCCGGACCGCAAGGGCCACAGGGGCCTAGTGGCGAAGCCGGACCGCAAGGACCACAGGGGCCTAGCGGCGAAGCCGGACCGCAAGGGCCTACAGGAGCCACCGGCGATGTGGGACCACAAGGGCCACAGGGGCCTAGCGGCGATGCGGGACCGCAGGGGCCTACAGGAGCCACCGGCGATGCGGGACCACAAGGGCCACAGGGGCCTAGCGGTGAAGCCGGACCGCAAGGGCCTACAGGAGCCACCGGCGATGCGGGACCACAAGGACCACAGGGGCCTAGCGGCGAAGCCGGACCGCAAGGGCCTACAGGAGCCACCGGCGATGCGGGACCGCAGGGGCCACAAGGCCCAATAGGACCTACCGGGGCTACCGGAGCCACGGGGCCGGAAGGAACCCAGGGTTTAGGCATTGTCGGTACCTTGAAGAACCCCATCTCCCTAAACAACAACTCAATTACGCTCCAACGAACAGGGTCTACAATCGTTTTGCCCCCCGGAATGTACGCTGTGATTGTCAGCATGACTATATCCAGCAATCAGCCGGCACCACCGAATTCGTCGTTTTGGATACGTAGCACGTTTTCCGATGACGCGAGCGGCAGCAAACGCAGTGGAGATATTGTTGGCACGTTCCTAGCGAGCGGTGGCCTCGTCGGACCCGCCACCTATGCCGTCCTTAGTGGGACCATTATCATCAACAACACCTCCGGAGCATCTAAGACCTATTATTACGTTGCTGGGGAAGTAGTAGTCTACAACAACAATCAGACGATTGGCAATTTCGGGGGCGGGGCTTGGAATGAGGATCATATCGTGGCATTTAAACTGCGCTAGTGAAAGAAAAAACGATCTGTCTAAATATGATTGTTCGTAATGAGGCCCACGTCATCGAGCGTTGCCTCACTTCGGTATTGACGGTAATCGATTACTGGGTAATCTGTGACACCGGTTCAACCGATGGGACACCCGAGACCATCAAGGCCGCACTCGCATCCATTCCCGGCGAGATGCACCATCATCGATGGGTAAATTTCGGCGTGAACCGCACCCAAGCCATCAAAATAGCCCAAACGAAGGCGGACTACGTACTGCTGATCGACGCCGATATGGTATTGAATATCCATCGTGGATTTAAGGCGACGCTCCAATCTGATTCCTACCTCATCCAGTACAGCGGATCGTTGGATTATTGGCAAACGATGTTGGTCAAGTCAACTTGCAACTGGACCTATATCGGGCCCACCCATGAGTACATCCATGGCCGCACAAGCAACGCACCACAGAAACTTACGGCCATTACCCTTACCCATTTTGCCGATGGCGGCGGGCGTACAGAAAAATTCACCCGTGACATCGATCTGCTCCAATCAGCCTTGTCTGATGAGCCCAATAATACGCGGTACCTCTTTTATCTGGCCCAGAGCTATGCGCATCTTCGTGAATTCGAACAGGCGATGCATTTTTACCGGAAACGCATCGCGGCAGGCGGATGGGATGAAGAACGTTGGTATGCCATGTATCAATTGGCCGTTATGCTTGAAAATACCGATACGCCCATCCATGCGGTTACCGAAGCCTATCTCCGTGCGTATGAATACCGGCCGTCGCGAGCTGAACCACTTTACCGTCTAGCCAATATGATGCGAAGGAAACAGCGTTATACATTGGCGCTGTTGTTTATCGAACAGGCACTAAAAATTGGCTATCCGGAAGACATTCTATTTGTTGAAAAATCAGTTTACGAGTACTTAAGCCTATTCGAATATGCGATCTGCGCCCATTACACAGGTCAGATCAAAGAAGCAATCCGCGCTAACGACCGGGTTATAAACCACCCGAACGCTCCTTCCCATATAGTGAAGCAGGCGCTCATCAACAAACAGTTCAGCGTCGGCAAGCTCATCGGTTAAGAATGATTGGCGTTCCCAACAAAATGCCGGATGCCCCCTCCAGTCACTTTTGCTAAGTGATAACGAAGAATACAAATTTGAGTGCTTCTTTTTTGGCAGAATGTACCTTTACCATACGGTTTCCCCATAATTTTGAGGTGCTGAAATCCATCCCGAACCACCAAAGAAGCAAAATGACATGAAGTCTTAAAACAAAGCCCCGAAACGGGGAGAATCGGGGCTTCCAAACTAACCATTATAAACCTAAATTATGAACCCCACTAATTATTAAATCATCAAGGACTCCATCTGACCATTAAAAATCAAATTAACGAACAGATGAAAAGACAAATTCCGAGTCATGCTAAAAGAAATATTGCTCAGCGGCTCGCAGCCGGGTCACACAGCTCGTTCTTAAGTTGTGTAAAGAACTTCAGTGAATATTGGAAAATAGGGCTCATGATAAACGTATAAAGAAAGGTAACCAGGAATACGGGGCCTCCCAGCAGGTATCCCACGAGCAACACAACACATTCAACGACAATTCGCGCTCGGCTAACAGAAAGCTTAGCACGCTCTGCGATGGAAAGCATAAAGCCATCACGGGGGCCGGCACCTATTCCGCCCGATACGTACAAACCTCCTCCAGTGCCTACTATTACGATTCCTACCAACAACCACAGGTAATCCGTCCAGGTAAAAGTGGGAGTGGGTAGTATATCCAACCATAGAAAGAAATCCATAATAGGGCCGATAAGCAAAGCGTTCAGAAAGGTTCCGAGGTTCACATACTTCCGACTGACCACTAGCGAGATCGTTATTAACAAAAAGCCAATGATAACCGTCCACGTGCCGATAGAAAGCCCAAAACGCTCAAAAAGAGCGATATTCAGCACGTCCCAAGGATGTAAGCCCAAATGCTGCATTTTGACGGAAATGGCAACGCCCAACCCGAAACACACCAATCCTAAAAAGAAAAAACTATAGCGTATCAGCCAATTTCGCAGGCTATCCTTGCTGTGAAGGGTTTCCATATCTCGGCAAAAGTAGTAAATCCGGCCTTCATCATCACAATGGATATGATGGCATAACGCTCTATGTCATCGGGAATAATAAAGATACCGACACAGCCCCAAACCTTTACGGCCCGGGGCTGTGCGCTTGAGGTAGATGACGTTATCGCCAAGAGGCGTCATACGCTTTTTGAATCAGCGTTTCAGGCGATCCCAATTGTGTTACGCGGGCGTTACTGTGCCACGCTACCTGAACATTGTTCGGGAAGTGCATCACCACCGTGTAGATGCCCCGTGTTTGGGAATCAGCCCAGACACCGTTCTTAAAATAATAGGTGCCGTGCTTTCCATCACGCGTTCCGTCATAGCCCATGAACTCTTCCTTCATCCGCTTCATCATGGGGGCGCTTACCAGTTTTCCTTGTTCGCCAGCCGCCAATACTGCCGCCATTTCCGGGCTGTTCATATACCATCCGCCGGGCCCGGCTTCCAGGTAGGTGGTCCAGGTAGTTACGCCGGCAAGATTCGGCTGCTGGAAATTATAGTAGAGCGTTATCCGGCGGTCGCCACTTTCGCTATCCACCGGGCCGTTCTCGTTCCACGGGCCCACGTTGATCTGCGACCAGTTGGGGATGCCCGCCTTCTTGAAGATGTTTTGCCGTACATAATTGCGGTAGAATTGCGACACGACCTCATCTGCGGCCTCATCGCTAAGGCCATTCAGGTCTGCCGTGCCATTCACGATACAGTACAGGAGCACCCGGCAAATCGAGTAGTTGTTGTTCGTGTACTTATAATGCGCCTTGCCATAGCCGGTAGTTGGTATCTGCATACTCTCGCGCAGCGATTTGTAATCTTTCCCGACAGGCGTAAGGCCAGCGTAGTGCTGCAGCAACATGGCTACAGTGAGCGGGTGGTTTTCCTCGGGGATACCCCACCACTTGGGCAACAGATCCACAAGCCGTGCTTTTTCATCTTCGCCTTTGGCTTCCAAGGCCTGCAGGACGGCGAAAGCGGTGATCGTCTTTGACGTGCTGCCGGTGCCCTGGCGTGTGAGATAGTCGTAAGCCAGTTCTCCATCTTTCTGCGTACGGGCTGATCCTCCCGCATCAAACTTGACGACTTTGCCGTTCTGGCTGATGGCAAAAGAGTAGCCTACCGTTTTCCCATCGGTGGCGGCTTTCAGGTTTTTACGAAATAGTTCCGCATCGAACCCAGTGTTTACCAGGTCCAGGTGAGTGGTCTCGCAGCCCGATGTAAGGGCAGCGGCAAGCGCCAGTGCGATAGTGGCTGTTTTAATTGTTTTTTTCATTTCGCTAGATCTTAAAATAACTATTTATGTCCTCAAAATTGTGAAATGGCACGCTTGGCACGAAAGGGCGATTGACGGATCGGGGATTCCGGTTAACGGATGGTGTGTACAGATTGACTTTTATGTGAAGTGAGTATCGCTAATATCCTTTCGGGAGGCCATCTAACGCTGGAAGATGATTTAGTTCTAAAATCCTATTGTCTCCAGGAAGTAGCATTATAGCCGTGGATAGTTTGCCACAAAAGCTGAATAAAACCGCAGGACACAACGTATCCATCCAATTCCAGCTAGCGGATATCAGCATGGAAGGTTTAACTTTGCCCAAGTTGGACGGCATACTAATGGCCAATTCGCTCTACTATATACAGGAAAAAGAAATGCTTGTAAAACGAGTGGAGCCATACTTCAACACGGAAAAACAACCCTTTATCGTTGAATATGAATCCAATACCCCAAAATCGGTGGATACCCTTTCCTATTACATTCAGCGAATTAAGCGCACTCTTCGATAGTCTGGGATATGAGGTGGTAGCCAAGGTTAACGAAAGGCCTTCATCCTTTGGCGGAACGATGTATGCCGCTTCGATTCGATGTAAATAATAGCGCGGCGATCAAATTATTTATGGCCAGTGAGCAGTGATAATATACTAAAAATCGGCATTGACGACGAGGAGCAACGTATAACGACCATACTCCTTGTCACAATATGACCTTAAAATGTCGTATTCACCCATTATCGTTGCGGAATATCACAGCTATCTTTACGAAATAAAATTATGGAAAATGGGAAAGCTAAAATTGCTGATGCAGATATCCGTTGACGGATATGTCGGAGGCCCAAACGGTGATCTCGACTGGCGGACATGGGAATATGACGACAAGCTGAAAGCGTTCGCGAATAACCTGCGCGATGGTTGCGATGCCATCCTTCTTGGCAGGAAAATGGCCGAGGTTTTTATTCCGCATTTCGAAGAAACGGTGAACCGCCTACAAGCCAAAAACGGCGATAAGGCATTGGTTGAGAAGTTTGCATACGCCGACCGAATGGTTAGTATGCCTAAAATTGTTTTCAGCAAAACAATGGAAACAGTTGATGGAAAAAATGTTTTTGTTGAAATGGGGACCTTGTAACTGCAATCAAAGACCTCAAAAGCAAGAAAGGCAAAGACATGATTGTGTATGGCGGTGCAGGATTTGTTTCATCGCTTATTGAAAAAGGATTGATTGATGAATTCAACCTCTTTGTCAACCCCGTGATGATAAACAAAGGCTTGAGGATTTTTGATTTGCTTGACCACAGGCAAACACTTTCATTGATAAATGCAACGCCTTATGAATGTGGAATCGCAGTTTTAACTTTCAAACTCCGTCATGAAAATTGATCATCTTGGTGTATTATCTGACCTCCTCCCGGTTTTTCAGACGGTTTGAATTAGAATTTCAACATTCAAACTCAAAACCCAACAACGTTCCGACTTCATCCTTATCCAGTCGTCGTGACCAAAAGCTAAGTTTGTGAATATGAATTTTGACAATATAGAATATTTACAACACGGCAACGACCGACAACGGCAAGCATACTCTGTCTTGACGAACAACCAAGTTTTATCAAAACTTAAACAGTTTGACCCCGTTCTTGCCGGGACAATACCCATAAACATTGACATTGAAAATAGCGACCTTGATATTATTTGCTGTTTCGCAGACAAACAAGAGTTTCAAAAATCAGTCACAGACAATTTTGGTAATGAAAGAAGTTTTACAATCAGAGAGCAACCCAGTTTAGACACTTTGGCTATCGTTGCCAATTTCTTTTTGGACGGTTTTGAAATTGAGATTTTTGGACAAAGTATTCCGACAAGACAACAGTTTGCATACAGGCATTTAATCGTTGAACATAATTTGCTAAACAAACATGGAGAAAAATTCAGACAACAAATTATTGAACTCAAACGGCAAGGACGGAAGACAGAACCAGCATTTGCATTAGCACTTGGGTTGACAGGCGATCCTTATACCGAACTACTAAAATTTGAAAGGATGAAAAAAGGCCGAACCGCTATGGAAAACAAGTATTGCGAGACATAAAACAGCGGCTAGGATGCATTTCCTATTACGGGGTTTTCGCAAACTTGGGTTTAAAGCCTTCAAACTGATAACAAAAAACTTGTGCTGACGATTTAGTTTACCTTCCTTTGCAAAAATACTAAGCAGTATCTTTTATGAAAAAAGCAGAGGCAACACGGCTGGCAATCCTACAAAAAGCATTTGAACTGATTTACGTTAAAGGTTATCAGACAACGAGCATCGATGACATTATCGCCACGACAAAAGTTACAAAAGGTGCGTTTTACTACCATTTCAAAACCAAAGATGAAATGGGGCTTGCAATCATTAACGAGATTCTAAAACCGACACTTACAAGCAGTTTCATTGAACCACTACAAAATGAACAAAATCCGTTAGACGCCATTTACAACCTAATGGACAACCTTTTAATGAAAAATGAATTTTTAAAAGTTGAGTATGGTTGTCCTGCTTCAAACTTTACACAAGAAATGACACCTTGGAACGCTGATTTTCACAACGCTTTAAACGAACTGACAAAAACATGGATAAAAGTAATGACCACCACTATTGAACAGGGAAAGAAAAACGGCTTCGTCCGCAATGACATAAATGCAAAACAAGTAACAATGTTCGTAATGTCGGGATATTGGGGAATACGAAATTTTGGAAAATTAGAGAACAGTAAAAAGGCATATCTACCCTATTTAAAGCAACTTAAACTCTACTTAAACAGTTTGAAATAATTTTTTTTCTTCAAAAACATACTACTTGGTATGTTTTTATTTTATCTTAGCCACCAAACAGAAAACATTACGACATAAAATGTATTCAACTTTATTAGTTCTACACTCTTTGACACGTTGGTTTGTTTTAGCCTTTTTGGTGTATTCGATTTACAGAGCTTATGTTGGCGTAGCCAACAACAAACCTTTTTCCAAAACCGACAATGCTTTCCGACATTGGACAGCAACAGTTGCACACATTCAACTGATGATTGGAATTATACTTTATACACAAAGTCCGGTTGTAAAATACTTTTGGTCTGAAACCGAAATCGGCTTTAAAAATTTGGACTTAACATTTTTCGGTATAATACACCTCGTTTTAATGCTGACTTCTATTGTTGTATTGACAATCGGTTCTGCATTGGCAAAACGAAAACCAACAGACAAAGAAAAATTTAAGACCATGTTGATTTGGTTTTCTCTTGCTCTAATCATCATTTTCATCGCTATCCCGTGGTCTTTTTCGCCATTGTCAAGCAGACCTAATTTTAGGACATTTTAATTATGAAAAAGTATTTCGCAACAACAGTTGGACGTTTACGATTGTTAGCCTTTTTAGAGGGAATTTCATTACTTGTTTTGGTTTTTGTAGCCGTTCCCTTGAAGTATTATTTTGACAATCCTTCAATGTCAAAAAGTCTGGGACCAATTCACGGTGCATTATTCCTGTTGTTTGTGTTTAACGCTTTGCATGTAGGCGTTGAACAACAATGGAAATTTAAAGAAACAACTTGGAAAGTTCTTATTGCTTGTTTCATTCCATTCGGGACATTCTACATTGACTACAAAATTCTTCGTAACATATCGACAGACGAAAAATAACTGACAGGGAAAGGGCGGCGATTGAAGGAATACTGGACCATGGCATGTTAGTTCAATTGTGTATCATGACAGGCCGAGTGAATCGATGAATATTTCCTACATTAGCGCGACGCAGGTTGACTTAATAAGTACGGAAGAAACCTGCGGACCACATAAATTAGAAACGCAATGAACCCGAAGGCCAAAAGAACGCTTACATGGATGGCAGTAGGTGCTGCCACTTGTTCATGCGAATCCCCACAGCAGCGGTTGGAAACCGATTATTTTCGTGATGTGACAGCCACCCACGTACCGTATGATCCCGAAGCCCATATTCTGGAAGTTGCCTTCGCCGATGTGGATGGCGATGGTGATCTGGATGTCATTGCTGCGCTGGAGGCGGATGAGAACAGGCTTTACCTTAATGACGGCAGCGGCAAACTTACCTGGAAAAAAGATATATTCAAAGCTGCCAAACACGATAGCGAGCACGTGCGCGTGGCCGACTTTGATGGCGATGGCCAGCTGGATGTGGTGTTTGTGGCGGAAGACGACCAGACCCACGAATACTACCTCGGCAACGGCGATGGCTCTTTTCGTGATGTGAGCGACCGCCTTCCCGGGATGAGCGAAGGCAATGGATTGGATGTAGGCGATGTGAATGGCGACGGTTTGCCAGACATTGTCGTGGGAAATTCCGGGGCAGCGGGGCAAAATTTCCTCTGGATAAATGATCCGGCCCGCCCGGGCTTCTTTATAGACCGTACCCTGGAAAGTCTTCCCCAGGTAAATGACGCTACCCAAAGCATCAAGCTCGCCGACCTTAACGCGGATGGGCATCTGGATATGGTGGTGGGTAATGAAGTGCCCCCAAACCGCTTGCTGCTCAATGACGGAAAAGGCCTATTTACCGAGCTCGCTGAATACCTCGAATTGCCCGAGCCGCTGGAAACACGTGAGGCGCTGGTATTCGATGTGGATGGCGATGACGACCCGGATATTGTGTTTGCCAACATTACAAGTAATGCCGGTGAGTGGGACAAAAACCCGCGGGCGCGCGTACTGATCAACGGCAGCCAGGCCCGCTTTAGAGATGAAACTGCGCAGCGTATGCCCGCCTACGAATTTTCTACCTATTCAGCACGGGAAATGGATTTCGATCACGATGGGCATCTCGACCTGCTGCTGAGCGCTGTTGCGGTGCCGGGATTTAAAGAGGAACAGCTGCGCGCATACCGCAATAATGGAAAGGGGCATTTCTCCGATGTGACAGCGGAGGTCGTTCCCCAATCGGTTGTGGGCCGCAATTGGAACATTACGATCGGCGACCTCAATGGTGATGGCATCACCGATGCGTTTATCGGTGGTTGGGCCTCTCAGGGCCGTCTGTTACTAGGAAAATCGCGTAAACAATAAGAGAGACGACACAATCCCGCTATTCTGGGCATAGGCTCTCCCGATTTTCGCAACGCCGTGGCGGTCGGTGAGGCTTCAAACCATCGATGGCATTACGTGGTCGCCTTAATCATCGGGTCATTTGTTGGCTTGTTGTGGCACTTCCGTTTTTTACTTTAGCAATATGTGGATATCTAAAGCATCCCGCAGGTTGAAATTAAGCCTTAATAGATGAGGCTTTTTTGTTTCTTTTTCACGATGGTGCAAATTGGAGATGGGATTTCCAACAAGCCTAAGTCGTTGGCAGCTAAATGTCGCATGGTAAGTGGAGCAGTCTTTGGGAACAACTACCAAGCACTTAAAGAGCAAATCAGATGCTACATCGCTCGTCTTCCGGAAGACTTCACGTTCCAGTTGAACGAAGATTTCAGTTTATCCGCGTGCACCAGGTTGCGCAGCACTTGTATACAGTATAACGTTTCTAAACTATAAGTAAATATCCATTGATCACTTCTATGCGCTATTTTTGACAGCAAAAGAAAATTAAATGGCGAAGACTAAACTAACTATTAATAACAACGGATCGGTGAGAATTGAAGGCGATTTTGAAATCGTAGACAGAAATGGTAATGCTTATGGCTTACAAGGGAGATCGGTACTTTCTATTTGCCGTTGTGGGCTTTCACAAAACAAGCCCTTTTGCGATGGATCGCATAACGGGCACTTCGAGCATGAGGCCGTAGCCTTCGATTTACCTCCAAAAAAGGCTTAATTCACCCCTATCTTAACGTTTCCTCCTCCGGCTACACCGGCCGGAGTTCGGCTATATCAAAAATTAAAAACCCGACGTTGCTGCGGAATTCGCTTTCGCTAGAGAGCCACTAAAAACAAAGCCCTGAAACGGAGCGAATCGGGGCTTTCAAACTAACCAATTATAAACCTAAATTAAAAACAGCACTGATGAATCCGGTGAAATCTTTAAGATCGGAATAAGTATGTTCGTCATTCAGCCAACCAAACTTGAATTACATATTGTGACTTCAAATGCAAACCAACCCTATGACTATTCTTAGTTATCCTCAATGATGCGTATATGACCCGGGCAGGATTACCACCAACCAACTTGTTAGGTGGAACATCGTGGGTCGCGCTTTTGACGCGGCCGCGAAACCAACAGCCCGATGCCAAGCAGTGTGATGGCCAGGGCGGTTACCAGCACAATTGTTTTGCCGCGCGTGGCAAATAATCCCAGCACAAAAATTATCAGACCGACTCCCAGCAAGGTGACGGCAATGGTCTTTGCAGCCAAGGCGCTTTGGCGCTTGCCCCGTGATGAGCCCGTGCCAGTATCTCTGGCAACATCCGGCACGTCAACATCCGGCACGCGATAGGCCTTGTTTCGGTAAATCACTTCGAAGACTACCAGCAGGAGTATGGGAAGAGACACACCCAGCACCGTCTCTTGCATTCTGTTTAGCGAAACATCAATCAGTAAAGGGGCGCCAAACTTAAAGAACAGGTTAATCGCCAAACTGGCAATGGTGGTAAACAAAATGGAAAAGCCGGTCTGCCGGTTTGAAAACAACGCCCACACAGCGGGTCCATACAGCGGCACCCCGGTAAGCGCACCGATGCTAAGCACAACTTGCACAATGCCGCCCATTGCAGGGACCATCAGGGCAACGAGAACGGTGATTATGCCAAACGCCAGCGTGGATAAGCGGGCCACCCACATCAACGACCGGTTGGTAGCCCCGGGATTTATCCGTTTATAGACGTCGTTGGTAAACACCGCAGACGATACGTTGAGCGATGCATTCACCGAATCGGTGGTGGCAAAAATCATCCCGGTAATCATGAGGCCCATGAGGCCTGCCGGCAGCACCTCCTTGCACATCATCAGGTAGGCACCCTCATTCTCGAGGCCCGCCAAATCCACGTTTACCAATCGGTACAGCATTGGCGGCAGCATCCATATGACCGGACTGATCAGATACAGCAAACCGAAGAGGTAACCTACTTTTTTCGCTTCCTGTTTGGTGGGCACACTGGTGTACCGTTGTACATAAGCCCAATTGCCGCCAATGAACACCATGTTATAAAGTCCGAAAGCGGCGATAAACCACGGGGTGTATTCACCGCCCGTAAGGTTAAAAAATCCCTCGGGAGCCGCATCTACGAAAGTGGATATGCCGCCTATCCGATCGAATGCCAGCGGCACGACGATCACCACCGCCGCGGTGAGCACCACGAATTGCAGCACATTGGTTACGATAACTGCCCATAGCCCACCGGAAGTCGTATAGAGCACGGCCATCAGACCGAAAAGCATGATCGCATAATGGGAAGGCAGTCCAGTCGACACGTTCACCAATTTGGCCACCGGATAAAGGAACGCCCCGTTGTAGGCGAAGCTCATTAGGAGAAAAACATACGTATAAAACTTATGGACACCGCTTCCGAATCGCTGTTGCACAAATTCGGCTGCGGTAAGCACACCGGTTTGCCGCCATCGCGGTGCGATGAAACGACCAATCAGGAATCCGGCA